>OKSA01000005.1_pt1 | contig 236080 bp, 201 predicted proteins | sample 1601181 | NCBI WGS metagenome assembly OKSA01 (sample SAMEA3541538, study PRJEB24748) | human gut metagenome | biome: human gut; feature: human-associated habitat; material: faeces | place: China | collected 2012
CTGTCATTGAGTCTGGGAATAGGTCATGTCTAACTACTATTACTGTCTTAGCCTTGTCATAGTACTTTTGAGAGATCTTGACTCCTGTCTCAATTCTATCGTCTCCGTCTACCCTACCAGGATCCGGCTTTCCTGGATTATATGGGTTGGATGGATCCTTTTTAAAATATGCGTATACTGTCATATCGCTATTAACTACTGTATCTCCAGTAAACTTATCTCCCTTACCATCTGGTTGAGTAAACCAACCTTTAAATGTATATCCTGGCCTTGTTGGATCTGATGGCATTGACTGGCTATCATCAATATCACCATTTATTGATTTTCCAGGCTCAACCAATACCTCACTTTGACTGCTTCCATTTATAAAAGTGACAGTACAACTCTTTACAGCTACAGTTATAGACATAATCTTGTCTAAATCCGAAGCTTCATCCTTACCTGCCTTTTCTTGCATTGTCGAAAACGCATTTACATCTCTTATATATGATTTATTAACTGTCCTTTTAGCCATATGAATGGGAAGACTTGCAAATATTGGGTCGTGGTCACCATTACTTAAATATCCATAAATACTTCCCTTTATAGTATATTTCTTGTCAAGACTTTTAATGTTATCAAACTTTATACCACCAACACTCAAGTCTATATTTAAATTAGCCTTATTTTTAAAACCCTCCAAATTGACTCTTTCTACTCTATAAACCAACTCTATAGTTGCTTTTTTACCTTTTATATCAACTATTCTTGTCTGATAATCCGGGTTCTTCACATCTACCAATTCTTTTATAGCTTCTGGATCATGTAGAAAGTCATACCTACCATCCGATTTAGTGTAGGACAAACCATCTGGCAATTCTAAGGCTAAATAAATCTTAGTATAAAAAGTACCTTCACGATTTATTGTGTCCTCATCATATGTAAATTCTTCCCAAGCTTTTAATGTACTAAGGTCTGACTTTATATCAATTGTCTTGTTTTTCAATTCATTCGCAGTTAGCTTGCAAACTTTATTGGTTTCACCCTTGGCAGACATATCACTTTCAGGATATTTCACTTTTTTATAAAGCTCACCTTTTCCAGATTGCTCAGCCACACTTCTAAATTTTTCAATTTCAGAACCGGTTACACCCAGAGAACCAAAAATATAATTATCGTATATATAATCAAACAGTTCTTCTTTTGCATTTATTCCTTCCGGTAATAAAAATCCTACAGGTTTTGCAGGTTCCGGAGTGTCTGGACCAAACTGAAAATTTTTAAGCTCATGTATAATCCCAACTGCAATTAGATTATGTTCGCTATATGGTACTAATTTAAGCTTTAGCCAGTTATTTTTAATATCATAGCCTTCTTTTACACTATCGTTATATTCTTTAAAAAGATCTTTATTGTGATACAGGATATCATCTTGCTCTTTTGCAAACGATACGAACCCCTGTCCCATAACTGCTAACATAGAAGCACATAATACCATGCTTGTTAATTTTTTAAATTTCATAAAATACCACCCCTATTAAACGTACACCTATTTTTATCTGTAAAAACAGTACAAAAACATTAGCCATTTGTGTCTATTTATATATAGTACACCAAATCAAATAAAGCCAACGCTATTAAAAGAAAACGATTTCTAATATTATTATAAACTCCTTTTACAGACCGGTCAACCCTTATATAATAATTTGTAAAAACAATTTTATTATTGTTATAAATTATTATTTAATAATTTATCTATTAGTCCATCTTAAACAAATCTCATATTACAATAAAACCCATCTCTTTCCTTATCTTTTATTTAAAGCTTTCAAATTTGCTAGCAACTTTCATGCAATCACTAATATACTCTAATTATAAGTTTGATTTTTCTTTTTTCTACATATTTATTAAACAATAATCTTTTTATAGAAATAAAGCAGTTAATTGCTTATCCTTCTATATCTTGTAATACATATACTATTAAAATTAGTCAATACCATAATAATAATAACACTTAGAAATACTTTCCATTATTCAAATATTGCTATTATAATAGTTCTATATCAAATAACTTTGGTAACAATTATATAAATATATAAAAAAGAGCAACATCCATAACTATCAGTTTGCTATGGATGTTGCCACATATAATAAATTTTATTAATTTGAATTTTCTCCAACCTTATTTGACATAGAGCCATTTTATCAGTCAAAAGATTGATACATTTGTATTTTTTAAATTATAAGCTATCCTATTCTAACTTAGTCTATTGGACTTGCCTCTAAGGCATTTCTAGGGTCCATGTATATTATACTTGGCTTGACATCCTTGTCTTCTATACACTCCTTTGTTACTAGGACCTTTTCGACATTCTCTAAAGACGGTATCTCATACATAGTCTCCATCAAAGAATGTTCTATTATAGATCTCAGACCCCTGGCTCCTGTATTTCTGTCAATAGCCTTCTTGGCTATGGCTGAAAGGGCTTCTGGTTCAAACTCAAGCTTAGTATCATCATATTCAAATAGCTTTGTATACTGCTTTACTAGAGAATTCTTAGGCTCAGTCAAAATCTTTACTAGGGATTCTTCATCCAATAGGTCTAGGGTAGCCAGAACCGGTATTCTACCTACAAATTCAGGTATCAAACCATACTTTAATAGGTCATCCGGTATTACCTGTGAATACAACTTACCTATATCCATATCTGTCTTGCTCTCTATCTTGGCACCAAAACCTAGGACCTTGTCCTTGCCACGCTTTTGAACTATCTTTTCTATACCATCAAAGGCACCACCTAGGATGAATAGGATATTAGTTGTATCTACCTTCAAAAATTCCTGGTGTGGGTGCTTTCTTCCGCCTGATGGTGGAACATTGGCAACAGTTCCTTCTAGTATCTTTAGTAGGGCCTGCTGAACTCCTTCACCACTTACATCTCTTGTTATTGATGGGTTGTCAGACTTTCTTGATATCTTGTCAATTTCGTCTATATAGATGATACCCCTCTGGGCCTTTTCTATATCAAAATCGGCAGCCTGAACTAATTTTAGGACTATATTTTCAACGTCTTCGCCTACATAGCCTGCCTCTGTCAATGAAGTGGCATCTGCTATGGCAAATGGCACATTCAATATCTTTGCTAGTGTCTGGGCAAGTAAGGTTTTACCTGAACCTGTTGGTCCCAATAAAAGAATATTACTCTTCTGAATTTCTATATCTTCTGAAGCAATCTTATCACCATATATCCTCTTGTAATGGTTGTATACAGCTACAGATAGGGCCTTCTTAGCCTTGTTCTGGCCTATTACATAGTCATTCAGGATAGCCATGATTTCTTTTGGCTTAGGAAGGTTACCCTCTACATATTCTTCACTATCATCTACTTCTTCCTTGATTATTTCGCTACAAACGCTCACACACTCATCGCAAATATAGACACCAGGTCCGGCTATTATCCTTTTTACCTCGTCCTGACTCTTGCCACAAAAGGAGCACTTGTACTGCTTTTCTTCTTGCTTAGGCACTCAATCACCTCTTTCTATCAATATGCTTACTCTCTGTTTTCAATCACATGGTCTATTATACCAAAGGCCTGACCCTGGTCCGCAGTCATGAAGTTATCACGCTCAGTGTTTTCCTTTACTACATCATATGGTTGACCTGTCCTCTGTGAAAGTATAGTATTTAACTTTTCCTTAGTATTTAATAGGAACTTTGTATGAATCTCTACATCAGTCGCCTGACCTCTTGATCCTCCTAGAGGCTGGTGAATCATTATAGTACTGTTTGGTAGGGCATACCTCTTACCCTTGGCCCCAGCAGCCAATAGGAAGGCACCCATAGATGCAGCCATACCTACACATATAGTACTAACATCCGGCTTTATATACTGCATTGTATCATAAATTGCCAAACCTGCTGTCACACTTCCTCCTGGTGAATTGATGTATAGATGTATGTCCTTGTCTGGATCGTCAGCCTCTAAAAATAGGAGCTGGGCAACAACTAGACTGGCTGTAGCATCATTTACTTCATCACCTAGGAATATTATTCTATCCTTTAGAAGTCTTGAGTAAATATCATATGATCTCTCTCCTCTTCCATCTTGCTCTACTACATAAGGTACTAATGCCATAATTTTCCCTCCTTAATCCGACTTTACTTGGTCTTAGTATAGTTTACAAATTTCACTTGATAAAGTTATTCTTTAAGATAAAGACCACATAGTCATGTGGTCTTTGTCTATATGTCTTATATTACAATATATACCTGAATTTAACCTATATAATCTAGATTTTATTACTTAAGTACAGCAGCTTCTAGTAGCATGTCTACTGTCTTAGTGTTCTTTAATCTAGCAATGATGCCTTCTCTTTCATCAGGACCAACCACTTCCTTGATCTTTTCAAGTTCTAGGCCGTACATATTAGCCATGTTTTCTAGGTCTGCATCAATGTCAGCTTCTGTTACTTCTACATTTTCTAATTCAGCTATCTTTTCGATTACTAGAGAGTTCTTAACTAGAGCCTTAGCTTCGTCCCTTCTAGCTTCTCTGATTTCTTCTAGAGTTTGGCCTGATAGTTCAGCAAACTTTTCAAGAGACCATCCCTGGTAGCTAAGCTGCATGTTTATTTCGTTCATCTGGTTGTCTAACTGGTTTTCTACCATTGAGTTTGGTATATCTACTTCAACAGTTTCAGCTATCTTTTCAACAACCTTGTTTCTCATTTCATTCTTGGCTTCTTCATCAGCCTTCTTCTGAAGGTTAGCCTTGATGTCGTTCTTTAATTCTTCTAATGACTCAAATTCAGTTGTATCCTTAGCGAAGTCATCATCTAGGGCTGGTAATTCCTTTACCTTGATTTCCTTAATCTTTACTTCGAATACTACCGGCTTACCTGCTAATTCTTCAGCTGGGTAGTCCTCTGGGAAAGTAACATCAACATTTATTTCTTCTCCAGCCTTCTTACCTACTAGCTGGTCTTCAAAGCCTGGTATAAATGTACCAGAACCCACTTCTAGTGAATATCCTTCAGATGTACCACCTTCAAAAGTTTCTCCATCTAATAGTCCCTTGAAGTCTATAACTGCAATATTTCCATTTTCTATAGGGCCTTCTGTGTCTACCATCCTAGACTGTCTTTCAACTAGGGCCTTTAGTTCATCGTCAATCTGGTCTTCAGTTACTTCAGCATCAACCTTTTCTATTTCTACACCCTTGTAGTTTTCTACTGTTAACTCAGGTCTAACATCTACATCTACTACAAGTACTAGTGAACCGTCTTCTTTAACATCCTTTATATCTATACTTGGCTGGCTAACAACATATAGACCTAGCTCGTCTACTGCTGTTGGATATACTTCTGGTAGTAGTATATCTAGGGCATCATTGAAGAATACACCCTTACCATAGTTTAATTCTATTATCTTTCTTGGAGCCTTACCCTTTCTAAATCCAGCTATATTGTATCTAGATTTAGTCTTCTTGTAAGCCTTGTCTATTGCTCCCTCGAATTCTGCAGCATCTATAGCGATCTCAAAATTTACGGAATATCCTTCTTTTTTTATTAACTCTGGTTTCATAAATAATCCTCCTACACGTCACCTAAATATATTATTATTGTTTTTTAATTATTCAAGTTATAATTTTAAACACAATTCAACCACATAATTATACTATAAAAAAGGTTAAAATACAATGCTTTCCTTAATTATCATGATATGAATAGGTATATTTTCCATTTTCCAGGTCCATAACTACATAAGACCCCTTGATTCCATCTCTAGGCAGTGATAAACTTCCTGGATTTATCATTTCAACCCCACCTATTATTTTATTTTCCTTAATATGGGTATGGCCGAAGATGACTATATCAGCTCCCTTTTCATGGGCATCCTGGGCTAGTACTTCCAGTCCGTACTTTACCCTGTGCATGTGGCCATGGACAAGCATAAAGGTTAGACCTTCCAATTCAAAGACCAATTCACCATCTGCTATTTCAAAGTCACAATTTCCCCTAACAGCCATTATCGGCTTGGAAGTCTTGTCCTTTAAGTATATGGAGTCCCTAAAATTATCCCCGGCATGTATCATCAAGTCTATTTCTTGACTTATAAAGGGTACCAATTTGTCCATACTTCGCCTGTTCCCATGTGTATCAGACAAGATCAATAACTTCATTTTAAACTCCCTTCTCTAGCAATAGGCCTTTTAAAAAGCCTATATAATCCTCGAATCTATAATTTCCTTTAGCCTAAGCTTCATTTGTTCAAGGGCCCTTGACCTATGGCTAAAGGAATTCTTGACTTCAGGCGATAACTGACCAAAGGTTTCTTCATAGCCTTCAGGTATAAACATACAGTCATAACCAAAGCCATTTTGTCCCCTCTCTTCAAGGGCTATCCTACCTTCTACCTTACCCCTGGCCAACATTTCCTTGCCATCAGGGAATACTGTAGCTATCACACAGACAAACCTGGCTGTCCTCTTTTCCATTGGCACGTCCTTTAGTTCTTCAAACATCTTTATCCTGTTTTCTTCATCTGTGGCATTTTCACCCGCATACCTGGCCGAATATATGCCAGGCCTCTTACCCAGGGCATCTACCTCTATGCCTGAATCATCACCTATGGCAATCTTGCCTGTCAACTTAGAGATAGTCCTTGCCTTTATTAGGGCATTGTGCTCGAAGGTCTTGCCATTCTCTATTATCTCTACACCATCTAGGTCTACATCCTTTAAAGACTTTATATCAAAGTCCATGTCTGCCAACATCTTCTGGATTTCTTCCAGCTTGTGCATATTGCCCGTTGCTATAATGGCCTCTCTTTCGTATTCAGGACCTATAATCGCATCGGCAACCTCACCTAATATCCTTCTCTGGATCCTCATCAGGTCCCTATTTCCTTTTTCTGCATATTCAAGTATCTTGTCCATTTCATCCCTAGTAAAGGGTCTTTCCTCGCCAGTACACTGGATTTCTATAAATTGACCCTTGTTGTTCATGATAATATTTGTATCAACCTCGGCATTTGAATCTTCCTGGTAGCATATATCCAGGCATACCTGGGAATCTACTACACCAACACTAACTGCTGCCAACATACTTGTTAAAGGCATTTTCTTGATGTCACCTGCCTGGTAAAGCTTGTATAGGGCATCTGCCAAGGCCACAAAGGCCCCGGTAATAGAGGCAGTCCTTGTACCACCATCGGCCTGGATAACATCACAGTCTATCCATATAGTCCTCTCACCAAGGTCTTCCAGGTTTACTACAGACCTGATGGACCTACCTATCAACCTCTGAATTTCCTGGCTCCTGCCATCGATCCTTCCCTTGCTAGAGTCCCTCCTCTTCCTGGTCTCAGTAGCAGAAGGTAGCATTGAATATTCTGCACTTATCCAACCCTTACCTGTACCCTTCATAAATCCCGGTACCCCATCTTCTACAGATGCTGTACAAATAACCTTGGTATTACCTACTTCTATTAGGACAGAACCCGCTGAATGCATAGTATAATTCCTGGTTATATTGACCGGTCTTAGCTGGTCATATTGCCTGCCATCTGGCCTTGGCCCTCTTCTTTCACCACCTAAGATAGGCCCTTCATTAGCTATTTCATTTTCTAGCCTTCCAGTAGACTTGACCACTTTGGTCTCTTTAATACTTGAATTTGTCACTAAATCCCCTCTTTTCATCTATATTCCATCTTGATTATATAATCAAGCAATTTATTCCTACTCATATAAAGATACAAGCATAAGTTCAAATAGATTTTTATCTTGCAGCAAGACCTATATTTCTTCTAATATTGCCTTGACATCTTCTTGACTCTGGCATCCAACCAATTCCATAAACTTGGCCTCATCTATTACCTTGACACCCAAGGATAGGGCCTTGTCCAGTTTAGAACCTGCCTCCTCACCAGCCAAGACAAAACTTGTAGACTTGCTGACACTTGAAGTGGCCTTACCCGCCCTTTCTTCTATCAGGACCTTGGCATCATTCCTCTTCATACTAGGCAGGGTACCTGTAAGGACTATCTTCATGCCTTCAAATACCTTGGCTATACCCTGGTCTTCCTTTTCTATAACTTCCATGTTAAGGCCTGCCTGCCTCAACTTTTCCACTGTCAACTTGTTCTTGTCTTCGTGGAAAAACTTAACCACACTGTCTGACATTATCTGGCCAAATTCTTCTATCTGTATTAGGTCCTCTTCACTGGCTGCCATTATCTTATCCATAGAACCACAAGCATCTGCCAATAGTTTAGCTCCCTTGACTCCTACAAACCTTATACCTAGTCCATTTATCAACCTCCATAGGTCATTTGACTTGGACTTTTCTATAGATGCCATAAGGTTGGCAACAGACTTTTGTCCCATACGGTCTAAACTTACCAATATATCTGGATCCATATAGTAAAGGTCAGCTATATCCTTTATTACCCCCTTGTCCAGGAGATTTGTGATAATTGACTCACCCATTCCTTCTATATCCATGGCATCTCTTGATACAAAGTGGATAATGCCCCTCCTTATCTGGGCAGGGCAAGAAATATTGATACACTTGACAGCTGCCTCCCCATCTAGTCTTACAGTTTCCTGACCACAGGCTGGGCACTCATGAGGCATATCAAACATGACTTCTTGGCCAGTCCTATCATCCAAGGATACCTCAACTACCTGGGGAATAATATCTCCAGCCTTTTGGACCAAGACCCTATCTCCTATCCTTATATCCCTTTCTTTAATGTAGTCTTCATTGTGGAGGGTTGCCCTGCTAACCATGGTACCTGCCAATCTTACAGGCTCCAGTATTGCAGTAGGGGTTATAGTACCCGTTCTGCCTACTTCTACCTCTATATCCAACAACTTGGTCTTCTTCCTCTCTGCCGGGAATTTAAAGGCAGTCGCCCACCTAGGACTCTTGGCTGTGAAGCCTAGGGCCTCTCTTTGGGCTATGGAGTCAACCTTTATAACCATACCATCTATCTCATAGGGCAGACTAGACCTATTTTCTGTCCAATATTCTATATAGGCTATTGCCTCTTCAATATCCTTGCACAACTTGTACTCTTCATTTACCTTCAAGCCTAGAAACTTCATATAGTCAAATGACTGACTGTGCTTTTCTATCCCCAGGTCATCAATATTTTCTAGGTTAAAGATAAATATATCCAGAGGCCTCTTGGCTGCCAATTTTGGGTCCAACTGCCTAAGAGATCCTGCTGCTAGGTTTCTTGGGTTGGCATATGTCTGGAGGTCGTGGTCCTCCTGGTAGGCATTAACAGCCTCAAAATCACTTTTTGATATATAGACCTCACCCCTGGCAACTAGCTTTCTCTTTTCATCTATCTTGATAGGTATAGTGGCTATAGTCTTTATATTCTCAGTTACATTTTCTCCTATATAACCATCACCCCTGGTAGCTCCTACCCTCAGATAGCCGTCTTCATAGGTCAAACCTACCGACAAGCCATCTATCTTGGTCTCAACCACGTAGTTTACCTGGCCATTAGCTGGCTCTAGACCCCCACGAACCCTCCTGTCAAAGTCTCTTATTTCCTCATTATTAAATACATTGGAAAGACTCAACATAGGCCTCTCGTGCTGGTATTGGTCAAACTTGTCAAGGGCCCTACCTCCTACCCTTACTGTTGGGGAGTCCTTCTTTTTGTATTCTGGAAAGGCCTCCTCTAGTAAAATCAGGCTCTTCATCAGCCTGTCATAGTCCATATCACTTATCTCTGGACTATCTGAATTATAATACCTGTCACTGTGGTAGTTCAGAATTTCAGTAAGGTCCCCTACCATCAAACCCGCTTCTTTTTTTGAAATTAGATTTTGAGTCAAGCCATCCCTAACTTTTTCCATATATAAATTTTCATCTATTAACTTCATGTTTTTACCTACCTGTTTTTAATCATTTATAATATATAGCTTTTAAACTCTAGCTGGTCTATCGGCTTTATATTATATCTACTATGCAAGTTTTTAAAAGTACCTATATGCAGCAACCTAGCCTTAGTCTAGGAAGCCACCAGCAATTATATCATCTGCATTTGTAGCAGCCTTCATCCTCTTGCCATTTACTATATCTACTATTATACCCTCTTCATCTATAAGGAAGCTTGTCCTTTCTATGCCCAAGAATGTCTTTCCATACATCTTCTTTTCCTTCCAAGCCCCATAGGCCTGGATTACCTTAACATCCGGGTCTGATAAGAGTATAAATGGTAGCTCGTACTTACTTGCAAAATTTGTATGTGTCTTAGCACTGTCCTTGCTGATACCTATAACCTCAGCCCCCTTGGCTACTATCTGGGGGTAATTGTCCCTGAAGTTGCAGGCCTGTTTAGTACAGCCTGGTGTATTGTCCTTTGGGTAAAAATACAAGATTACCTTCTTGCCCCTAAACTGACTTAAAGTTACTTCATTATTATCCTTGTCCATTAATTTAAAATCTGGTGCCTTATCTCCTATGTTCATAATCTTCTCCTTATTTTCTCCAAATTTTTATTGTTTTTAATATATATTCAATACATAAATTATAAACCATTCTACCTTAAATATCCACGATATTAGACCTAAAGTTGAAATATATTAAAAATACCGACCTAGCAAGACTCAGACTTTTAATCTAACCCTTGCAAGTCGGCACATTTTCTATCCTTGCTTAAAGTATCATAAGACAGTTTGCCTGCACTTTTATATGGAAATTTATAGGTTTACCCTCTTAAATATTCCTATGATACTCTTTTTGTTAATTTCGATTCCAAACCTCCTAGAGCCAAGTCAAATACGACGGCCATAATTGCTGTTGGTATCGTTCCAGCCCAAATAATAGCAGAACCATTGGAAACAACTATTCCCCTTGAAATTATATCCCCTAGTCCACCAGCACCTATAAAGGTACCTATTGTAGTAACACCCACTGCTATAACCAAGGCATTTCTAATACCTCCAATAATCACCGATAAAGAAAGTGGTAATTTGACCTTAAAGAGGATCTGTCCCCTTGTCATCCCCATACCCTTTGCTACATCTATCAGGTCATAACTCACATTATTTAGACCTGTACAGGTGTTTTTCAAAATCGGCAATATTGAGTATAAAAATACTGTCGCTACAACCGTATTAGTTCCAAGCCCCATCGCTACCATTAATATTGATAGCAAGGCCAAAGATGGTATCGTCTGAATGACATTGGCTATACCTATAACAAATCCAGAAAGTTTTCTATACCTACTGATATACATACCGACTGGAATAGCTAGCAAGCATGCAAATAGGACTCCGTATACGGAAATTAAAAAGTGCCTTATAAACTGTTCAAATACAACATGTCCATTTATCTGATAATACTCAAACAATTCTTTCAAAGAATATCACTCCCTTCTCCATAGGTCACCCTACATACCAAGCAATTTTTTATACATGGCCCTAGACTGTAGAGGACTTATTTTCTTTGACTCAAAATAGTTGTTGGCTTTTAAAAACCTTTCTGCAACTACATTTGCTTCAATCTTGTGACCATCACATAGGTTATTTAACTCCTGCATTTTTTCACTAGGAATTGCTCCATCCAACTTCAATAGTACATCTACAATTCCCGGATGTTCTTTTAATATCTTCTTGTCTACAACAGGAGAAGCATCATATGGTGGAAAGAGTCTTAAGTCATCCTCTAATAATTTTAGACCATAGGCCTTTATCCTACCATCAGTAGAAAATCCTAAAACAACATCCATTTTGCCTGAATTAACTGCACTGTATACTAGACTAACATCCATAGGTAGTATGGACTTAAAATCAAAACCATATTTTTCCTTAAAGGCTTCATAACCATCGCCCTTTCTATTTATCCAACTCGTATCAACGCCCGCCATTATATCTTTGGATATCTTCTTTAGGTCACTGACCTTTTCGAGTTTATGTTTCTTGGCAAAATCTTCTCTTACCATAAATACATAGGTATTTTCAAATCCATATGTTGGCAACCAAACCAAGCCAAATTCTTTATAGAAACCATTGACTACTTTTTTTAGGGCAAGGTCAGTATCTGTCGTAGGCTCCATCTTTAGTTCACCAGTCAAGGATGTCCCTGTATACATTACAGAGGCCAAATTGGCATGTCCACCATCCATAGCCTGGAATAGTAGCATGGATGAAGACAGGTTGTTAATTATAGATACCTTCCTTTTAGGGTAGTAGTGTTCTATCATTTGCTTCTGTATTTGTGAGACTATCTGTCTTTCTGATGTACTACCACCAGCTATAACTATATCTCCCTTAGATGTATCTCCCTCCAAACCTGGTAAAGAACATGCGGTTAGACTTATCGATAAAAATAAGGATAAAAATAGAAGTGGTACTTTTTTAACCGTATTTTTCTTCTTGCCTTGTATATCTAACTCAACTTCTTTTGAACCTGACTTACCCTTATACTGTGATTTGGTTTTAGGCTGAATAAATTTTTCTAACCTGGCTAATATAAAATCAATTACTAGGGCTATAACTGTAACTGGTAAGGCCCCCATTACTATCATGGGTACATTAAATAAGGTCAGACCAGAAAATATGAAATCTCCAAGACCTCCTGCACCTACATAGGATGCCAGCGTAGTCCAGGCTATGACATATACAGCCGACAACCTAATACCTGCCATTATTACGGGTGCAGCCAACCTAATCTGTATACGACAAATTATTTGTGAAAATGTCATCCCCATGCCCTTTGCAGCATCTAATATATTTTCATCTACTCCATTCATACCAAGAACTGTATTTCTAAGAACTGGAAGTAGGGAATAAATAAAAATAGCTATTATAGCAGGTAGCTTACCTACTCCAAAGATAGGTATCATTATGGCTAACAAGGACAAGGATGGTATAGTCTGAAATACAGATGCTATAGTCATTACTACCTTTGTTAGGGTCTTATTTTTTGTAATTAACACACCTACTGGCACTGCCACCAAAACACCTAAAGACAAGGCTATAAGTGATATATATAGGTGCTCTCCTATTTTTAAAAATAATTCTGGCCATTTTTCTATAATTAAATTTATCATTTAACCACCTACTTCAATTATTTTATTCGACTTCATACTCTTCAGTTAGCAAGACTTCTGAATCTTCAGGCTCATAGTCACTCCAAAAATTATTGTATAAGTAATCAACCATAGCAGCCCTGGTAACAAGACCTACAAGGCAACCCTTACTATCTATTACAGGTATATTCTTATACTTAAGTTCTTTTATATAGTATAAGGCTGACTTGACCTTTGTATCTACACGTATTGCATAAGCCCTATTTACAAAGTCTTCTATTGGCCTAGAAAACTTATTATCTTTTACTTTTACCAAAAATGCATCTAGCATACCAATTAAAACATCATTATCATCTACTACAAAAAGTGTGTCAACTCTCTTTTCATGCATCATCTTCATTGCAGTTCTGAGGCTATCTTTTACATTTATTTTATAAGGATTCTTCATCATTATTTCTTCAACCGTGCTTAAATCAAATTTAGCTTCCGTCAGTCTATCTTCACCAATCATATTTTTGACAAATTCATTTTTAGGATTTAACAAAATATTTTCTACAGTATCGAATTGGATTAATTCACCCCTATCTAATATGGCAATCTTGTCAGCAAGTTTTATTGCCTCATCCATATCGTGGGTAACTATTACGAAAGTTTTTCCAGTTTTTACCTGCAATTCCTTGACTATATCCTGGAGCGACTCTCTCGTCACTGGATCCAATGCACCAAATGGTTCATCCATCAAGACTATATCCTGGTCGGCTGCCAGGGCTCTTATAACACCTATTCTCTGTTGCTGTCCACCAGACAATTCAGATGGATATCTATTTAAAAAAGACTCTGGCAAATCTACCATCTTAATCAACTTTATGGCCTTGTCTTTCATTTTTTCCTCTGGCCACTTCAATAATCTTGGAACCATCGTTATATTTTCATATATAGTCATATGTGGCATCAAGCCTATTTGCTGGATTACATAACCGATTTTCCTACGTAGCTCAACCTCATTAAAATCTTTTATATTTTTACCATCTATCGTAAGTTCGCCACTAGTTGGCTCAAGCATTCTATTTATCATTCTCATTAGGGTTGTCTTTCCACTACCTGAAGTACCTATAAAACAGACAAACTCTCCCCTATTGAATTCCAAATTGACATCTTTAACAGCCTTTTTACCATTAGGATATTTTTTTGTTATATTCTTGTACTTTATCATATGTTCTCCTTTCTAGGATTATTATTTTAAACATACTCCGTTTTTTATTTAAATATATCAAGTAAACCCTAATTCTCTCTTAACCGTATATGCTAATACCGACTGAACGGTCCTATCTAACCCCAGCAGTCGGCATTACAAATCATATTTTTCTTAATAAAAAGTACTTTTACTTATATACTTGTTTTTAATTTACTTAAATACATCTTCAGAATCCATGCCAGCTATATCCTGGTCACTATAGCCTAGCTTCTTCAGTATATCTTGAGTATCATGGCCTATTTCCCTACCAGCATACTTATAAATAACATCTGATTCTGAGAATTTTATAGGCATGGCAAACTGACGAACTTTCTTTTTGCCAGCATCCACCTCTACTATCATCTCTCTAGCCTTGATCTGTGGTTCATGATTGAAGGCTTGCTCAAAGTCTAAGACTGGTTCAATACAAGCGTCCAAGTCACCGAATACCTGGTTCCAATGTGCTAATGGTTTAGACTTGATTATTTCAACTAGTCTAGCCTTTAGAAGGCCACCGTCATTTGGAGTAGGTCCCTTGTCTATTAATTCCGGTAAGCCGACTGCCTCAGCTAATTTCTTTAGGAACTTAGGCTCTAGAGACCCAACTGTTATATACTCCTTGTCAGAAGTTTCATATATATCATATATTCCCTTACCATTCAATTCAAAGCCTTCTCTTTCTCTCTTATTGCCATCCAGCAAGAAAGATGCCCCCTCAAAGGTATTCATCGGTATAATTGTATCCATCATAGAAATGTCTACATACTGACCCTTTCCACTCAATTCCCTATAGTTAACAGCAGCTAGGATACCTATTACTGAATGCAGGGCACCACCTGCTATATCCCCTAACTGTGTACTCATTAAAGATGGTCCTGTAGACTTTCTACCTGCAACAGATAGGAGACCACTTAGGGCCATAAAGTTACAATCATGACCCGCCTTGTTCATGGCTGGTCCTGAATTACCATAAGAAGATACTGAACAGTAGATTAGTTTAGGATTAACCTTTGAAAGTTCTTCATATGATAGGCCTAACTTCTTCATTACACCCGGCCTGAATTGTTCAATCACTATGTCGTATTCCATAATCAATTCCTTGATAATTTCTATGGCCTTAGGTGATTTTAGGTTTAAGGAAATTGTTTTCTTATTCCTGTTAAGCCATAACTGATTAGCACTCAATCCTATTTCTTCATCAAAAGCTCCCATATTGTAAACTAGGTCTACCTTTGATTTTGAGCTTACCTTCAATACTTCAGCCCCCATATCAGCAAGCATTAGAGTTGCATATGGACCTGGCAAAAGAGTAGTAAAATCTAGGATTTTAAGATTTGATAAAGCTGTATTATTAGTCATAATAACCCCCCATAATTAATTTGTCTATGGTTTTATTATACATTATATTAGTAGAATTTTAAACAGCGTTGAAGAAAAGATTCTAAAATTACAAAAAATAATAAAAACTTCTATTATTTATAAAGAGGCTAGTCATAAGACTAACCTCCCAATATACTTCTATTATAAGCCCTGCATAGCTACCTATTACATAAGCAAGGCTAGCTAGCATGATAAACAGGGTCTAGTTTTCAACAGAATCATCTTCAGACTCCTGGTCTGCTGCCAGATAGAACTCTTCATATAGGGCTTCACAAACACCCACTGGCTCTGTTTCCTCAAAGTAAGGGGCCCTGTAAGTCTTTATATAAAGAACTACAGGATGGCTCAACTTGTAAACATCTATTTCAACAAACTTCTCACCATTTTCAACTTCTTCCCTATAATTAAAGACAAATGTGCCTATCTGATACATAGACATGTCATACTTTCTCACGTCAAATTCCTGACCTATATTCATATTTTCCATATATATCCTTCCTATGCTTCAGGCATTTCCCAGTTATGGTGTACATTCTGTACATCATCATCTTCTTCTAGTATGTCCAATAGCTTTTCCATAGACTTGATCTGGCCTTCATCTTCCAAAACACTAGTAGTCTGAGGTATTAGCTTAACATCAGCTGCCAGGAACTTGTAGCCCTTTTCTTCTAGTCCATCCCTTACATCATTGAAGTCTTCTGGGGCAGTTAATATTTCATAGCCGACTTCTTCGGCTATAAAGTCTTCCGCACCTAAGTCTAGTGATACTTCCATCAATTCATCTTCTTCTGCATCCTCTGCAGATATAAAGATCTGACCCTTCCTATCAAACATAAAAGATACACAACCTGGTGTTCCCAAGTTACCATTGTTCTTGTCAAAGTAGTACCTTACATTACCTGCTGTCCTGTTCTTGTTGTCAGTTAAAGTTTCAACGATTATGGCTACTCCACCTGGTCCATAACCTTCATAAGTTATTGATTCATAGTTTTCACCTTCACCGCCACCAACACCTTTCTTAATGGCCCTGTCTATATTATCATTAGGCATATTGTCTGACTTTGCCTTTACTATTGCTGCCTTTAGAGATGCATTGTATTCTGGATCTCCTCCACCCTCTCTTGCTGCAACTGCAATTGCCCTTGCATGCTTTGTAAATACATTTGATCTTGCTGCATCCTGTTTATTTTTTCTTCCTTCAATATTATGAATACGACCCATAATTTCACTCCTTAATACTTATTTATATATTTAAAATACTTTATACGGATTATCCTCAAATATTATATCACAAATTTTACCATTCGTTAATATAAATCGCCTTATAATAGGCCCTAACTAACATTTACAAGTTGGGGCCTACTTTATTTTATTTAAATCTCTTATTCTAACCAATGAATCTGGTCTTTAAACTTTCTATGAAAAGGAGCTTCCCTATTCGAAAATTGGCGGCCTGGCTGCTGGCACCCTCTTGTGCTCACTAACCCTGTGTAGTCTATCAATTATAGCCTTATCTTTTTCAGGAACCTGGTCAGCCTTGCCTTCTAGAACCATATCTATATACTTGTAACTAGTTCCCATTTCACTCTCATCTGTCTGCCCTTCCCATAGTCCTGCTGATGGGGCCTTATTGATTAAGTCTTCATGGATACCCAATTCCTTGGCCCATTCAAAAACCTCTCCCTTTGTAAGGTTTGCTATTGGTAAGAAATCGACACCACCATCTCCATGCTTCGTAAAGTAGCCTGTATGGAGTTCTGCTGCATTATCAGTACCTGCAACCAAATAACCCAGGTTATTGGCTACTGTGTAAACTGTCGACATCCTAATCCTGGCCCTAAGGTTGGCATCAGTCATCTTTAATGACTCTTCCCTGTATAGACCCTTGTCCCTTAACTTGTCAGTCACCATATTTAGGATTTCCACCTGTGGTTGGTCTAGGTCAAATTCTAGGTAGTCAATACCACACCCATCTATAACCTTCATGCCATCAATCTTGTCCTGGGGATTACTCTTGATGTTCATTATTACACCCATGGAATTATCAGGAAAGGCCTCCTTGATTAGGTAGGCAACTACTGCTGAATCAATACCGCCTGATACACCTACTACTACCCCCTTACAATGGGCTTCTTCAACCTTTGCCCTTATCCACTCTACAGTCTTGTCAATCTGCTGTCTTCTAGTCAACATAAAATCCTCCCATTTAATACAATTATACTTTTATACTTTATATCTACTATAAAATCTTACCATCTTTTACAGATAGGTAAAAGCTTCCCATCTCCTTTATTTGGACCTGGCCACTGGTTAATTCTACAAACAAGGCCTTCAAATCTTCCAACCTATCTTGTTCACAGTTGATTATTATATTTACACTATCAGTGTATTCTATGTCCTTTACATGGTAGCCCCTATTGGCCAACTCATTTTGGGCCTTGCCTAGTAGTGTATAGTCCAATTCTACAGACACTTGGATAAAGGGCATTTTTTCAACAATCTGACCTGCATCCAGGCCAATCTTTGCCGTCTTAGTATAGGCACGAACCAGACCTCCGGCCCCCAGCTTAATCCCACCAAAGTAACGGGTACCTACGACAACCACATTGCATAGGCCTTCCTTTTTTATAACTTCTAACGTTGGTATTCCAGCAGTACCTTGGGGTTCACCATCATCACTATACCTCTGTATATTCATATTCTGTCCAATCACATAGGCCCATACATTATGGGTAGCATCCTTGTGCTTAGAACTTATTTCAGCTATAAAAGCCCTAGCTTCTTCCTCACTTTCAACTGGCTTGGCATAACCGATGAAAAGGGACTTCTCTATTGTAACTTGGTCCATGCCATAGTCGTGTATAGTCCTGTATGTATCCACCAAAACACCCCCCTTTATTCAATAACCTTATTATACCACATATAAGAAAGTTTTTTGACAAAGTAGCTGATAATCTGTCAAGTATTGGCCTAGAGAAAATATTTCTAAATTAAATCGTTAAATATTTCCGAATATTTAAAAAATTTATAAAGAATTTTTATCAATAAAAAGGAAATCGTATACTTTTATAGAATAAGATTATAATATTATTTTTGGGTTCTGGTAGTACTAGTTCTCACCAAGCCTAAAAATCATAGAAGGAGGGGACAAAATTGGTAATAGGATGGGATAATGTCGACGACCTTGAGGATTACTTTATAACTTATCTCCTTTATAGAGACTCGCTAACTGTACCTCAGATAGCAAGGATAAGGAACCTGTCGCAAGATGAGGTCAATCTTCAGCTTATCACTGCCAAGACTGAGATTCGTAAGTCAAAGCAGGAAAGCAAGAAGGATAATGAATGTGATATTATCGTAGACTACCTTACCTTGACTAAGGAGGAGCGCCTAGAGTTTTTGGATAATTTATCTGATAAGGATAAAAATGCTTTTAAAAGACAGGTCTATAAAGGTATCCTAAAACTTAATAATGTCGATGATTTGATGGTTCTTGTTTGGACCGTAGGAGAATTTAGGGATGACAGGTTTTTAAATATCCTCTACCCCCTAACTCAAAAGGGGCACTCAAATCTCAGGAGAATAGCCTACTCAGCCATAGGTAAAATTGGCAGTACCAGTAGTGTCTCCGTTGTGGAAATGGGACTCATGGATGACAATCCTCAAATCAGACAATATTGTGCCAAATTCTTAGGTGATATTGGCAATAGGGACAGTATAAAAGTCTTAGAAAATGTTATAAAAAACAAGACGGATTTTGAAAAGGAATATGTGATTAGGGCCTGTGTCCTTTCTTTGGACAAACTATATTTCAAGTACAAAATCAAATAATAGCCACGTAGATGCGTGGTATAGTAATATTACTTATTAAACTGGAGGGATTCAAGATGATAGTGAGACGTTGTTCTGGTGGTGTTGTGTTTTATGCAAATAAGGTTCTACTAGTTGAGAATGATAAGGGCGAATGGACTCTACCTAAGGGTAAGATCATTGGTGATGGTCTACCTCATGAAAGCGCAATAGATAGGGTAAAATTTGAAACTGGCGTTGATGCTAAAATACTCGATATAGCTGGTGATACTATATATGAATTTTTCTCAAGGAGTAGAAACCAGAGAGTATGTAATGCGATTATGTGGTATGTTATGGAATCACCTAACCAAGAAGTTAAATTAACAGGTGAATTTTTAGGCGGTGGCTTCTATAAGGTATCAGAGGCACTGGAAATGTTAACACATAGCAAGGAAAAATCTCTAGTAGACGTTTCTTATAAGAAATATAAGAACTTCAAGAAAAGTGATGATAAATAATACTTTTTTAAAAAAGTAGGTCTTCTTTTATTTGAAGACGGGGGAGTATTATAAAAATTAATATATGAGGGACTAACTGGCATAGGTAGTCACCTTAAAAAGGGCATTGCAACTAATATTAGGTAGGTGTGGTGCCCTTTATTTTCTTCCTCCATTATAATTACTTTTACAAAAAAAGCAGGGTCAAACTATAAAACTTGACCCCACTTTTTTCTAATCTCTATGGATATTACTAATTCATTTTTCTATTCAAATTGTATCTTACATCATACTCTTTGTCTAAGTCTTTCCTTAGATCAAGATTTAACTCTAGTTCAAGAGCAAAGAAGGTATCATCCTCAAACATGTTGCCGAACTTTTCAATGGCTATCCTCTGCTTGGCTTCAAAAACTTTCTTTCTTTCGATGCTTGAAAAATTCATTTCTCGAATCTGTCTAGTCTTATCTTTCATAATGGATCTCCTTATATTGGATTTTTTACACTACCTTTCCATTATACCTTGAATATGATTTTTTTCAAGCCTTTTTTATAAGTATTTGAATATTTTTATATAAATAGATTTAAGTTACCTTCTTCAGCATGTGCTAAATAACTTGCAACACCAGCTATTTCCACACCATCGATTAGTTCTTCTTCCCTGATACCCATTATATCCATACTCATAGAGCAGGCCACAAATTTTACACCCATTTCCTGGGCCCTAGTCATCAGTAATTCCAGACTATCGACATTTTTCTTGTCCATTACACCCTTAATCATCTTAGTTCCTAGTCCACCCATGTTCATCTTGGATATCTTAAGTTCATCGATTCCCTTAGGCATCATCATGCCGAACATCTTTTCCATGCCCTTCTTATCTACATTAGCATCACTTCTTCTAAGTATATTCAAGCCCCAGAAGGTAAAGAACATAGTAACTTCCTTGCCCATGGATGCCGCCCCAGTCGCTATAATGAAGGAAGCTATGGCCTTGTCCAGGTCACCACTGAAAACTACCATGGTAGCTCCATTTGATTTGTTGGCTGGTTCTTGGCCACTTGTCATACAAGATATTGGCTGGCATGGTCCATTTTTCTGGATTACAGCCTTAGTTACCATATTTTCTAAGGAGACATCTACCAAACTGTGCCCCATTTTCTGGCACCAAGCCCCTATATCCTTCCTAAAACCTGGATCTCCCGCTAATATCTCTATCCTGTCGCCAATGCAAGCCTCATCCATAGCCTTAAATACCTTGGCTATAGGGCCTGGGCACTGAAGTCCTCTTGCATCTATTCGTATAAGTTTACCCTTATAGGTATCGTCTGGTGAAGACTCTTCATTATCTAGTTTTTTTTTATAACATCTGAGTTATCTGTACAAGCAATACCTAAACCACCTAGGTTATCAGAATTTGATTCCTTATTTACATTTAACTTTAACTGGTCATATGAGCTGACACCACCATCAAGGTTGATTGGCTTGAATCCCTTTTGAGTAAGAATCCTAGCAGCTAGGTAACCCCTTAGACCAACCTGGCAAGTTACATATAGGTCCTTGTCTTTAGGTATTTCATCTAACCTATCCCTCAATTCATCTAGAGGTATATTTACCGATCCTTCTATAGAACCAAGTTCATACTCTTCTGGCGTCCTAACATCTATTAGGAAGGCTCCCTGGGCAACCAAGTCATCTATCTTGTCAACCGTAACAGTCTCTACTAGGCCATCTATTATATTAGTAGCCACATAACCTGCCATATTTACCGGGTCCTTAGCTGATGAGAATGGTGGAGCGTAGGCTAATTCTACATCTTCCAGGTCTCTTACTGTAAGACCACCTGCTATTGCTGTAGCTATTACGTCTATCCTCTTTTCAACTCCTGCAAAACCAACTGCCTGGGCACCTAATATCCTACCACTTGGTACTTCAAATATCAACTTGAAGTCAAGAGGCATAGCTGTTGGGTAGTAACCAGCATTTGACAACGGGTGAAGGTGAACTACCTTGTAATTGTCAATACCCATCTGCTTTAAGCTCTTTTCATTCTTACCAGTTGATGATGCCGTCATATCGAATACCTTTGCTACAGATGTTCCCAAGGCACCCTTATATCTTACATCTATACCGTTTAGTCTATCGGCAAGTATCCTGGCCTGTCTATTTGCAGGAGATGCTAGGGCTATGCTGGCTGGCTGGCCATATACCCTATCCTGTGTTTCAATAGCATCACCAAGGGCATATATATGAGGCTTAGAAGTTTCTAACTTGTCATTGACTTTTATATGACCCCTAGGTCCCATTTCTAGACCTGCAGACACTGCTAGTGCATTTTCAGGCTTAACACCTATTGATAGGATAGTTATATCTGTATGTATTTCCCTACCACTCTTCAATACAATAGTTCTTCCATTATCCTTAAATGAGTCTACTCCATCACCCAATACCAGGTCAACTCCGTGGTCTATCATGTGGGCATGTAGGATCTGGGCCATCTCAAAGTCAAATGGTGCCATTACCTGGTCTAGCATTTCTACCAAGTGTACCTTAACACCTCTTTCAACTAGGTTTTCAGCCATTTCTATACCTATGAAACCTCCACCGATTACTACTGCTTCCTTGGGTTCTTTTTCATCTACATAAGCCTTGATAGCATCTGTATCCGGTATATTTCTAAGTGTAAATACATTGTCAGCATCAGCCAGTCCTGGAATTGGAGGCTTAACTGGGTTAGCACCTGGTGACAAGATTAATTCATCATATGATTCAGTGTATTCCTGGCCTGTTTGAAGATTTTTTACTGTAACTTCCATCTTGTCAGGATCTACAGCAGTTACTTCACTAAAGTTTCTAATATCTAGATTAAATCTAGCGCTCATACCTTCAACAGTTTGAACTAATAGGGCTTCTCTTTCTGTTATAACCTGGCCTATATAGTATGGTAGACCACAGTTGGCAAATGAGATATACTCGCCTCTCTCAAACATTATTATATTAGCTGTTTCATCTAATCTTCTCAATCTAGCCGCTACTGTTGCACCACCTGCAACCCCACCTACAATCAGTATTTTTTTCATAATTTTCTCCTCTCAATTTTATAAGTTGATACTTAAAATTTCACAAATTAATTCTTATTCTTTAATTTCGTTTACTTGATTTTCATAAATTAATTTGATTTTATAAATTAATAATTCAAACCTATTTTAGTCATTCATATTTTTCACTATTTCAGCTACAAAATCATTGTCTATGGAATAGATAATCTCCGTCCCATTTCTCTCTCCCTTAATAATACCTGCTGACTTTAGCCTTGACAGGTGCTGGGATACCGTGGACTGGGCAAGTTCTAGACAGACATGCATGTTAGATACATTACTAGGTCCTTCCTTGACCAAGCCCTTGACTATACATAGTCTGGCCGGATGAGATATAGCCTTTAAAACATTAGCATACTCAACTAGGGCCTGGGCATTTACATTTAGTTCTTCCATATACCCACCTCCTTATATATAACTTTCTGTATATTCATATATTACAATATTTGAATATATGTGTCAATAGGCATTTTATTTTTTATGTCGTATATTCGGACAAATAAAAATATGCTATAATGAATATTATACTAATTAAGCATGAAAACTAATATATGGAGGTTACAATGAACATAGAAGAAAGAAAATGGGAAATTATGTACGACCAAGAAGCCTTACAGACTAGAATAAAAGAGCTCGGAAGTCAAATTAAAAACGATTACCAGGACAAGAATCTCTTGGTAATATCCCTACTAAAGGGTAGCTTTATTTTTTGTGCAGACCTGGTTAGGGCAATAGACATACCTAGGCTAAGAATCAACTTTATGACTACATCAAGCTACGGTGACTCCACTGACTCCAGTGGAAAGGTCAAGGTCCAGGCTGATATTACAATAGACAATCTAAGCCAGTATGATGTCATTCTTCTTGATGACATAGCTGATACAGCCAATACAATGGACTTTGTTTACAAACATATAGCAAGAAAAAATCCTAAAAGTCTTAAGACATGTGTTCTTTTAGACAAGCCTAGTAGGAGGCAGGTAGAATTTGTACCTGATTATATTGGTTTTACTATAGAGGATAAGTTCGTAGTTGGCTATGGATTCGACTTTGAAGATATGTACAGGAATGTCCCTTATATATTCAATGTTACTGAGGAATTATTATAAATAGAAAAACAAGCAAGTAAAAACTTGCCCATATTTTGAATTTTATTGATGGAAATACTAAAAATCTTCTTACTAATAACCCGGATTAGAAGATCTAATCCGGGTTGCCTGCAAGAAATTACTGGTATTTCCTTTTTATATTTTTATCTTTAGTATTTCTTCTTGGAGTCCAAGTTCAAATACTAGACCATTTTTTCATAGGTTATCTGGTAGCCATATTTTTCATACTGGTCTACTATTGTCTCCCAAAGGTCTTCTAGGCCATTTTTCTTGGATGAAGATGTAATTACCACCTTGTCATCCTTGTCCATATTCAGGGTCCTCCTGATAATGGCTTCATGCTTTTGGTACTGGCCTCTGGTAATCTTGTCTGCCTTAGTTGCAACTACCACACAGTCATAACCAAAGTGCTTGATCCAGTCGTACATCATCTGGTCATCTGCTGTCGGTTCATGCCTTACATCAACTAGGAGAAAGATAGCACACAACTCTTCCCTGTCCTCCAGGTAGCGCTCCATGATGCCACCCCACTTGTCCTTTTCTGTCTTGGATACCTTGGCATATCCATATCCCGGCAGGTCGACAAAGTAAAATTCATTGTTTATCAGGTAGAAATTTATAGTCCTTGTCTTACCAGGTGTTGAAGATGTCCTTGCAAAGGTCCTCCTGTTTAAAAGACCATTAATCAAAGATGACTTACCAACATTAGACCTACCTGCCAGGGCTATTTCCGGTATTCCCTCGGCAGGGTACTGGCTTTTGCTGACAGCACTCATGGTAATTTCAGCACTCCTAATCTTCATTATCTCCTCTGTTGGAACCTCACTCTGGCGGCTCTTGTAGTAGTGGGGAGGATTGGTCATGGTCTTCTTATTGTTCTTTTTCTTGGTATTATTCTTAGCCATAGTATCAACCTACTCTTTTTCCATCAAGGCTATGTCAATTACCTGGTCCATAGTCTCTACTAATACAAACTCTATGTCCTGCCTTACATTTTCCGGTATCTTGTCAATATCTGCCTTGCAATCCTTAGGTAGGATAATCTTTCTAATGCCCATCCTATAGGCGGCTAGGACCTTTTCCCTTACACCACCAACAGGCAAGACTCTACCACGCAGGGTAATTTCACCTGTCATGGCTATATTTCCTGGTACCGGCCTGTCTGTCAGGGCAGATATAGTAGCCAGGGTCATGGTAATACCGGCAGATGGACCATCCTTTGGAGTAGCCCCCTCTGGTATATGGATATGTATATCCTTATCCTTATGGAAGTCAGCTGGTATACCTAGCTTGTCTGCAATAGACCTGATATATGAAATACCTGTCCTGGCAGATTCCTTCATGACATCACCCATCATACCAGTAAGTACTATACCACCCTTACCTGGTAGGGCACTGACCTCTACCTCTAGGGTAACTCCACCCACAGCTGTCCAGGCTAGGCCATTTACCACACCTACCTGTGGGTTAAGGTCTAATGGCTCCTCCTTGTACTTCTCAGTTCCCAGGTACTCTACCACCTTTTCCCTAGTCAAATTGATAGGCTTCATTTTTGGATTACCGACCATCTCCTTGACTACCTTCCCGCATAGCTTGGCAATTGTACGCTCTAACTGTCTAACACCAGACTCTCTTGTGTACCTACTGATAATATATTTAATTACATCGTCATCAATAGTAATAAAGCCCTTGGCTAGACCATTTTCCTTGATCTGCTTCTTCAATATATACCTTTTAACTATTTCTAACTTTTCCTCTTCAATATATCCCTCTATGTCTATAATCTCCATCCTATCAAGTAGGGGCCTAGGTATCTGCCTTAGGTCATTTGCAGTAGTTATAAACATTACCTTTGATAGGTCAAATGGTAGCTCTAAATAGTGGTCTACAAAGTACTTGTTCTGCTCTGGATCCAATACTTCCAACATGGCAGATGTTGGGTCTCCCTTAAAGTCACTGGACATCTTGTCAATTTCATCCAAAAGGATTACTGGGTTTTTAGACTTGGCCTCCTTCATGGCATTTATAATTCTACCTGGTATGGCCCCTATATAGGTCCTTCTATGACCCCTGATTTCAGCCTCATCCCTGACACCACCAAGTGATATTCTTATAAAAGGTCTGCCTATTGCCCTGGCAACTGACTTTGCTATAGACGTCTTACCAACACCTGGAGGTCCTGCCAGACATATGATTGGTGCCTTCATATTCTTTGACTGCTTCCTAACTGCCAGGTACTCAAGTATCCTGTCCTTGACATCATCCAAACCATAGTGGTCTTCATTTAGGATCTTTTCAGACTTGTTTATATCAAACCTGTTTCTGGACTCCTTGTTCCATGGTAGGGAGAAAATAGTATCCAAATAGTTCTTTAAAATACTGTAGTCAGGAGAATTAGAAGGTGTTCTTTCCAACTTCTCTATTTCCTTTTCAATCTTCTCACGAGTCTCATCAGAAATCTTCAACTCATCCAACTTGGCCCTATACTGGTTTTCCTGGCCATCATCGCTGATATCACCGAGTTCCTTCTGAATGGCCTTTAACTGCTCCCTTAAGTAGTAGTCCTTCTGGATCTTGTTCATCTGCTTTCTAACATTGTTGTGGATTTTCTTGTCTATCTTGATTACCTCTAACTCTTCTAGTAGGTAGTCGTATAGGAGTTTCATCCTATCTTCAATATCAAGGGTAACCAAGATCTTCTGCCTATCACTAAACTTTAAGAAGAGGCTAGAAGCCACTATATCAACTATCATAGAATAACCTTCAGCATCTGAAAGGTCCATGGAAGCATCCGTAGGCACATCAGCTGCTATACTAAGGTACTCTTCAAAGCCCTTTAGTAGTCTTCTTGAATAGGCTTCTAGTCTAGTCTTTTCTTCCTTTGTAAATTGTTCTTCATCAAATTCTATAGGTGTAATCTCACCCATCCAGGCATCATTTTCATCTATCCTCATAGACTCGAGTCTGGCCCTCTCTATACCCTCTACCAGGACCCTGATAGAAGTATCAGATGTCCTGATTACCTGCTTGATGCTACATATAGTACCAATTGTATATATGTCATCAATTGTAGGATTTTCTATACTGGAATCCATCTGACTTACTAAAAATATCTTTTCATCATTTATCATAGATAGCTCAAAGCTCTCAATAGAATTTAACCTTCCTATATCAAATGATTGTAGGATACATGGAGATATTGATATCCCCCTTAGAGGTATCATTGGCATCTCTATCTTATCCTTGAATATTATTACACCCTGGTCCTTAGCCTGCTTTTTTTTATTTTCAGACTCAGTAACTTCTATTTCATCTATTTTATCATCTAATTTACTCATAGCTTACTCCTTTCAAACTACAAATTTACGTGTAATCCTATTATATACATAATTTCTACCTATTTTCAATACAATTACCCAAAAACATGGAACTTATTGACTTTTTTTGTAAAAATATGCTTCTTAATGGTATTTTACTGCAAAAATGACTCTCTTATTTTCTCAATTAATATGATATATGAAAAATATTCTTCTTATTTAATTTTCCACCAAAAATTATATTCTAAATATAGCCGACTTTTATTAAGATGGGCTTAAGAAATAAATTATCGTTTTTCAATAATTTATTATTGACATTCAATAACTTTAATCCTATAATTTAAAGTAAGCAATATTTAATTTAGTTGATTGTATAAGTAAGGAGAATTTTTATGAACGATCAAATATTTAATAAGAAGCAACTTTCTTTTATTAAAATTGTACTAGTCTTGTTTATATTAGCTTGGGTTCTATTTTCCATAGACGATTTAAAGTTGATTTTGAATCCAAATTATACAAAAAAAGACCTCGTATTTAAGATTTCCTATATGATATTTTTTATAACTAGCCTTGTTTCTTTCGTCCTCGTCTATATAACTCTGAATCAAATAAAAGTTAATCCCTTCTCAAGTAAGGTGGTGACCTTGATAAAGTGGACTTCCCTCTTATTTTTTATAATAGGAGTAACTTCGACGTTTAAAGATACATATAGGGGGTTAGATGGTGCCTTTGTTGTTTTTGGGCTTACGATTAATCTAGTCTCTCTTATATTTTACATATCTTCCATTTCTTTACTTATTTTAAGTGATATATTGTCTGAAATTGTTAGTATTAAGGAAGAATCTGAATATATAATTTAGTTTAAATTCCAGACCTTATACCAAAGTATATTTTGAAAATGTGGTATTTAATACAAATTTCATATAAATTTTTAAAACGGAGGCTTTATTATGAATAGAAATGTAAATAAATATAAGGGTGAAAAGTCCACTTCTTGGACAAATTTCATATATAAATATCAAAGGAAATTTCTTGTAAGAATATTACAATTGTTATTGTTTTCTAGTATTTTAACCACTGGATTAAATTTCTTAGCACTTCTTGTCGGGTTAGCAAGTATAGTTAATTTTCACGTTGATCTGTCCCATTTTATTTTTGAATTTACTGTTATGCTTTTCGTATCTTTAGTTTTGTTCTATCTGTACAAAATATACACTGCTATAGAAAAAGCCTCTCCTTTAAATATCAAGAATGCAAGATATTTACAGGTCTTAAATAGGCTTTTTATGGCACTCTTAATAATCTTATTGCTATATTCTATCTTTATAAGAAAGCAGGGTAACCTCTTATGCGTGATTGAATTTCGCAGTCTATTTTTTTCCCTTTTTATATTAGCATGTTTATTTTATGTTTTCCATAAGATCTTTATAAGCATAATCAAAATGAAGGAAGACTATGACTTAACAATATAGGAGGTATGCAAAATAATATGTCTATAAAAATAAATTTAGACCTGGTCTTGCTAAAAAAGGGCATTAGCTCCAAGGACCTGGCTAGGACTATAAACATAACTAGTGCCAACCTGTCTATATTAAAGACCGGCAAGGCCCGTGCTATCAGGTTCTCAACCCTGAATGATATCTGTAAGGCTCTGGACTGCCAACCAGGTGATATACTTGAATATATAGATGATGGTTTAGATGATAATATAGAAAATGATATAGATTAAAAAAATAGACTTTGTCTAGTAACACTTGGGTTACTGACAAAGTCTATTTAGATTAATCAACTATTTAAGATTAAGCTTCTAATCTTTCTGCGTTTGATAAATCCTTCTTACCAGTTCTTATAATTAGGTAAGCATATACGAATGCTAGTACTATACCTGCTATAGTGGCAATGCCTAGTGGTAGGTTGAATCCTATCTTAGCATTTAGTAGGTATGTAGATATGATATACATATAGAACATACCTGGTATTAAGCTCATGATGTATGGCTTCTTTAACTTATACAAGTACAATGTGATCATAGCAAATGCAAATACTGCTATAGTCTGGTTAGCCCATGCGAAGTACTGCCATAATACGTTGAATCCTTCTGCATTCAACTTAGCAAATATTAGGATTGCTATAACCGGTATAAATATACAAATTGATAGTGTAACTCTATTTTTAGCCTTTGACTGATCGTATCCAATAGCATCTGCTATCATCAATCTAGCTGCTCTAAGGGCTGTATCTCCTGATGTTATAGGTAATACAATTACACCAAGTACGGCAATTAGACCACCTATCGTACCTAGCATATCATTAGCGACCAAACCTATGATGGCCGGTTTACCAACTAATTCTGCTGGCACACCCTTATAGTAGATACCCATAGCTGCTGCTGCCCATATCATGGCGATGAAACCTTCTAGTATCATCATATCGTAGAAAGTTCTTCTACCTTCTCTTTCATCAGATACAGATCTACCAATTAGTGTAGCCTGAGTTGAGTGGAAACCTGATACTATACCACATGCAACAGTTACGAAGAATATTGGTAATAATGGAGTTCCCTTAGGATGTGTTCCCATCCAGTTAGCTGCAGTTACATTGTCTAAATGATATCCCTTGATGAATAGGCCAAAGAATATACCAATTGCTGATAACAACAATATTGCACCGAATATTGGATATATTCTACCAATAATCTTGTCAATTGGGAATAAAGTAGCTGCTAAGTAGTAGAAGAATATAACAGCATATACTACCCAAACTATAGGATTTGAGCTGACAGCCTGCTGCTTTAATAGACTGGCTACTACCAAGTCCCCTGGTGTGTAAATAAACACAGCACCAACTAGAATCATTAGGACGATTATAAAGATATTATATACCTTATAAACCTTTCCACCTAAGTGGTCCTGAATAAGGGCTGGCATCTGCTTACCATTACTTCTGATAGAAATCATACCAGAAAAATAGTCATGCATTGCTCCACCTAGCACACAACCTATTGGTATCAATAGGAATGCTATAGGTCCAAACAGGATACCCTGGATAGGTCCAAGAATTGGTCCTGTACCCGCAATATTAAGTAATTCAATAAGTGCATTCTTGCTCTGCTTCATAGGAACATAGTCTACACCGTCGTTTATACTAACAGCTGGTGTTGGTCTATCATCTGGTCCGAAGACTTTTTCACAGACTTTACCATAGGCTAATCCGCCACCGATTAGTATAACTAATCCAATTATAAAAGTAGTCATTTTATAATACCTCCTAAAATTTTATTTAAATCAATATTGATTGATTTACGTATTTAAGGCTATTTTTGCTTTGACTGTCTATCAAATAAATAGTCAAGCACATTTAGGCCTGATTCGGTCTCCTATCCTACATTTTTTGAGGGGCCTTCATGCCCAAAATCTTTAGGGCATTTTCTATTGTCTGTCTAGTTGCTTCAACCAGGGCTAGTCTTGCTGCCCTTAAGTCTGCATCTTCAACCAAGATAGGACTGTTGTGATAGAACTTGTTAAATGCCTGGGCCAGGTCCAATACAAACCTAGTCACTATATGTGGCTCATTCTTCTTCATGGCAGTCATAATACTCTTGTTGAATGTTTCTAGTACACTTAAAACATCTGCTGCATCCTGGTCAGATAGGGCTTCATAGTTAATATCTGCACTTACAGGCTGGCCAGCCTTCCTTAGTACAGCACAACACCTAGCATGTGTATACTGAACATATGGTCCTGTTTCACCTTCAAAGCTAAGTGTCCTATCCCATGAGAATGTGTAGTCCTTAATCCTACTGTTAGATAGTTCTTGGAATACTACTGCTCCCACACCTACTGCCTTTGCAACTTCATCTATATTTTCTGCATCTGGATTCTTTTCTTCAATTATCTGTCTAGTCCTATCTATTGCCTGGTTTAGGACATCTTCAAGGAAGACTACCCTTCCCTTTCTAGTTGACATAGTTCCCTCTTCCAGGGCAACCATACCGAACTGAACATGGACCATATCCTTATACCAGTCATAACCCATCCTCTTAATTATTTCAAAACACTGTTTGAAATGTAGCTCTTGCTGTGCCCCTACTACATATATCGACTTGTCAAAGTTATATATTTTCTTTCTGTAGAAGGCAGATGCTAGGTCTCTAGTCAAATAAAGCGTAGAACCATCCCTCTTCTGGATTAGGGCTGGTGGTAGTTTGCTATCTTCTAGGTCTACTATCATGGCACCATCAGACTCTACCAATAGGTTTTTCTCCTTTAATTCTTCAATTACTGCTGGCATCTTGTCTGAATAGAAAGATTCTCCAACATATGAGTCAAAATCTATGTCTAGTAGGTCGTAAACTCTCGAGAATTCTTTCAAACTCTCATCCCTAAACCATTGCCATAGGTCTTTGGCTTCTTGATCTCCATTTTCTAATTTAGTGAACCATTCTCTGGCTTCATCTTCCATTTCTGGCTTGGCTTCAGCCTCATCATGGAACCTGATATATAATTTTAGTAATTCCTTTATAGGGTCTTTTTCTACTGCCTGCTTGTCTCCCCATAGCTTGTAGGCCACTATCAGTTTACCAAACTGGGTACCGTAGTCACCAAGGTGGTTTAGTTTTTCAACGTGGTAACCCTGTGACTGGTATATCTTACTAAGGGCATTACCTATTACAGTAGTCCTTACATGACCTATATGGAAGGGTTTAGCTATATTTGGAGAAGAAAACTCTACTACTACAGTCTTACCCTTCCCAAATTCACTCTTACCGTAATTTTCTTTTTCACTTAAAACTTGATTTATTACCTTCTTGGCTAGACTTTCCTTATTGACAAAGAAATTCACATAGCCTCCCAGGTTTACTATTTTATTTATGTCATCTGTTGGCTGTATTTTTCCTGCCAAGTCCTCCGCTATTGCATTTGGAGCCTTTCTAAATATCTTTGCTAGCTTAAAACAAGGGAAGGCATAGTCACCCATTTCCTTGTTTGGTGGTACTTCTATAAGGGCTGTTATCTCTTCAATAGTCAAGTCTTCTATCTCAGACTTTATAATTTCAGATATCAGCTTTTTAAAATCTGCCATTAGTCTTCCTCCAATATATTTATCTATAGTCATATAATCGTTCTGCTTTCTTCAATATTATATGATATACCATTTTTTTTATTTTTTCAATACTTTACGTCTTATTTCCTATATATATTATTATTAGTCTAAGCCTTTGTAAAAACGATAATTAAGTTTATATACGAATCAAAGATTTTCTTCAGTTATTACCCTTATTCCATGCTTTCTAAGTAGGGCAGCAGTCACGCCTTGTCCAACCTTTTTTTGGCCATCAAACCTGCCTGTATAGATCTTGTTGCCACCACATGATGGACTGGATTCCTTTAATATAGCCAGGCTGGCCTGGTGTTTTTTTGCCTGGTCCAATGAAATTTGTGCCCCCCTTAAAAATTCTGCTGTTACATCTTTACCATCCTCATCATATACCTTTGCCCTACCCTCTACTACATCTACCCCATCATATCCGGGCTCTATTTCAGATGGCAGACGTGGTGACTCAAGGCCACCCATGGATTCAGGACATATCTTAATATGGTCCCTTCCTTCCAGGAATTTCAGGACCCTCTCACTTTTATTGTCGCCACCATTGTACTTACATTTTATACCTAGGAGGCAGGCAGATACCAGGACTGGCCCCTTATCTATATTTTTCATTTTTATCACCTTTTTGACTTTAGTTTTTTATATTCACTTTATAGCTTTTATCTATCTTTCTAAGTGTGGCTATCATATATAGTATTTAGCCTATGCTTGACCTAGCTAGATTTAGGCCATATACATTGATTTTTCTAGCCTATTTTACAGTTACAATGGTTACTCCTGCCCCACCTTCACCGTACTGGCCTGGCCTCATAGACTTAACATGGGGGTTCTTTTTCAATAGCTCTGTCATACCCTTTTTCAGTATACCTGTGCCTATACCATGTATAATCGTTACCTCTTCATGGCCTGCCATACAGGCATCATCCAGGTACTTTTCAACTGCCATGGTTGCTTCTTCAAGGTTCATACCCCTTAGGTCCACCTTTCTTTCTACACTACCAGACTTGGAGTTTATAACCTGTCTTGTAGTCTTGGTTACCGTATTCTTTTCCTTCTTAGCTATAAGTTTAAGCGACTTATATGGTAGACTCATCTTCATGATACCAACCTGGACTATGGCTTCCTTCTTCTTGTCATCTGCTGATATAACTGTACCATCCTGCCTTAGGGTTATTATATTTACATCTGTACCAGGTTTTAGGGTCTTGATTTCCTTTGATGCATACTTTGGAACAACCATACTCTCCACACTAGGTTGAAGCTTGCCCATAGACTGGCCGATTTCTTTTCTAATCTCCTCAAGTCTACGGTCTTTTTCCCTGCTATCCTTAAGCCTGTCTGTCTTCCTAATTTCCTTTATCATGGCATCCGTATCTTCCTTGGCCTGCCTAACTATAGAGAAGGCTTGACTTCTGGCATTTTCCAGGACCTTGGCCTTTGACTTGTCCAGTTTTTCCAACTTAGCCTGGTAGTCTAGCTTTATATCCTCTATTTCATGCCTGTACCTCTCTGCCCTTTCTAGTTCCTCTTGGGTCTTAAGCCTGCTCTTTTCGACATTCTGTAAGACTTCTTCTATTTCTATATCTTCATTAGTAAGGAAGTTTTTTGCCTGGTCAATAATATGCTCACCTAGGCCTAACTTTCTAGATATTTCAAAGGCATTTGACTTACCCGGTACCCCTATTAGGAGCCTATAGGTAGGAGAAAGAGTCCCCATATCAAACTCTACTGCTGCATTTTCCACATCTTTTTTGGCTAGGGCATACTTTTTCAACTCACTGTAGTGGGTAGTTGCTATACAAGATGCCCCATACAACCTTATATTTTCCAAGATTGCTATGGCCAGGGCTGCCCCTTCTTCTGGGTCTGTACCTGCCCCTAATTCGTCAAATATTACTAGAGACTGGTCTGTCACCCTTTCTACTATATCTACAATCCTAGTCATATGGGACGAGAAAGTTGATAGGTTCTGTTCTATACTCTGGTCATCACCAATATCTGCAAATATCTGGTCGAATATGCACATACTAGTCCCGTAATTTGCCGACAGGTGTAGTCCACACTGGGTCATCAAGGCAAATAGGCCCAGGGTTTTGATAGTTACAGTCTTACCCCCTGTATTTGGTCCTGTAATAAGTAGGGTTGAATAATCTCCCCCCAAGATAATATCATTGGCTACAACTGACTTCCTATCCAATAAAGGGTGCCTACCCCCTACTATCCTGACCAACCTATCTTGGTTTAGGTCTGGTTCTGTTGCCTTCATATCTATCGAAAGCTTACCCTTGGCAAAGGCAAAGTCCATTTTGGCCAAAATTTCCTGGTTGGATAGTAATTCCCTACTCACCTGACCTACCATGGCTGACAGGTTGGCCAGGATTTTTTCTATTTCCTCTTTTTCCTGAAGTTTTAACTGTCTTAGGTCATTATTCATCTCTACTATAGTCATAGGCTCTATAAATAAGGTAGCTCCTGATGAAGACTGGTCGTGGATAATTCCTGCCACCATAGACCTGTACTCTGCCTTGACTGGTACTACAAACCTGTCCCCCCTCATAGATATAATTGCATCCTGGAGGTACTTTTGGTAAGTAGTTGAAGATATAATACCATTTAATTTAGATCTGATAGACTGGTTTTTCTGTAGGATCCTCCTCCTGATTGACCTTAGTTCTGGTGAAGCAGAGTCAGCTATTTCCAACTCACTGATAATGGCATTGAAAATCTCCTCTTCTATATCCTTGTGTATATATAGGGATGTGGCTAGGCTCTGGATGATAGGATACTTGATTTCATCATCCTCTTCATCTATTGAAGTCTCAGAATTACCAAAGGTCTCCTTCTTAATCTGACCACTTAGGACATTGCTAAGTACCCTGGTTGCCCTCATGGTGTCAGCCAGGTCTAGGAGGCTTTTCGGATCTAAAACAGCTCCCAGGTCTGCCCTCTTGGCCTTGTCTCCTATGTCATGGATCCCCTCTAGTGGAACGTGCCCCCTATTTATGAGGATTGACTGGGCCTCAGTAGTTTCTTCCTGAGCAGTCTTTACCTCCTCGAAAGTTGACATTGGTCTCAATTTTTCTATCATTGAAAGACCTAGACTGGATGTAGCCTTGGCCTTTAGCATATCTATTATTTTATCTAATTCTAACACCTTATAAAATTTAGCTTCCATATTCACCATCCTTTTCTAAGTCCTTGATGCCTACTTTAATTTCTATCTCAATATTATACCACATTGGTCTTTAACCATGTTATAATATATATGTAAAGATTTATTTTGGAATTATACTACTTAGGGAGGTGCTTTGAGATGAAGTATATAACAGAAGGTTTATTTCCAACATTGGTTTTCAAAAATTTTGAATGTATCTCAAGAATCCCTAGACCATCCGGTCACGAGGGAGCCATCAGCGATTATATTATGAATTTTGCCAAGAGCCTAGGTTTAGAGACCTACCAAGATAGCTACAAAAATCTAATAGTAAAGAAGCCTGCAACAAATGGGAGTCCTGACCCATCTACAGTTATGCTACAGGCCCACCTGGATATGGTGCCGGAAGCTAGCGACTCTGTAGACCACGACTTTACCAAGGACCCAATTGAGTTAATCCTTGAGGGCAATAATCTGAGGGCTAACCAGACTACCCTTGGTGCTGATGATGGTATGGGTGTAGCCTATATGATGGCTATCCTAGAAAGCGAAGACCTGTCACATCCAAACCTTGAATGTGTCTTCACAGTAGATGAAGAGGTCGGCTTGATAGGTGTGGAAAAATTAGATATGTCAGACCTTAAGTCTACTTATATCTTAAACCTTGATGGTGAAGAGGATGATTCTATCCTTGTAGGCTGTGCAGGTGCAGTAAATGCAAGCATGGTCCTAAGGAAGGAATACAAGCCAGCAATTTCTACAAACCTAGCCTTAGAAATAAATGTCAAGGGCTTATTTGGAGGCCATTCAGGCATGGATATTGACAAACAGAGGGCCAATGCCAATGTGATTATGGGTAGGATACTTAGCTCTATCACTTATGATTACGACTTGTTCTACATAGGTGGTGGTTCCAAGAGAAATGCTATACCTAGAAGTTGTGAGGCAGTCCTATCTATTAAAAATGAAGACCTGGAAGCACTTGTTAGAGAAATTCAAAAACTTTCTGCTAAAATACAAAAGGAGTACTACCCTACTGATCCTAATTTAAAGATAGAATTGAGAAGGTCTGCACCTACTGATTTTAAGGTGTTTACAGATAATTGCAAGAATAAGATTGTAGATATACTCAGCCTAACACCAGATGGCATTATATCAAGGGCAATAGACCTGGATATGGTCGATACATCCTCTAACTTTGCCGTAATCAGTGAGGGCAACCAGAATATAGAATTCAACAGCCTTGTAAGATTCTCAGCAGACTCTAAAAAGGACTATGTAAAGACAAAATTGGCCAGACTGGCTAAACTGGTTGGGGCCCAGCTAGAATTCTCTGCTGAATACCCTGCCTGGGAGCATGACAAAAATTCTAAGTTAGAAGGCTTGTCAGTAGGTGTCTACAAGGAAGTATTTGACAAGGACCCTAAGGTTGTAATCATGCATTGTGGCCTAGAATGTGGCATCCTTTTAAATAAGCTTAGACACAAGGCCGAGGCAATTTCTATAGGTCCGAACATGTTTAATGTACATACACCGCAAGAACATGTAGAGGTTGATTCTGTAGCTAGGATGTGGAAGTTCATCATTAGGCTACTAGAGGTACTATAGAAAATATAGGATTATTTATCATACATATAAGATAAAAAAGACACCCTGGTTACCAACCTTGGTGTCTTCTTTAAGTTTGCATAAATATATTTAATTATAATTTCTCTTATAAAAGTTCCCTGGCCTGGTCCTTCCAGCATATAAATCCAGTAGTCCCTGGACCTCCATGGGTTCCTATTCCACAGCCTATCATAAAGTACCTTATCTCAGAAGGATTTAACTCTGATTTGATTAGCTCTTCTAGCCTATCCCTCTCTTTTAGGTCATCTGAATACCCTATATAGACCGTCCTGCCTTCTAGGCTAGATATTCCATTTCCCTTGGCTATATCTACCAGTTTACTGGCAACATTCTTCTTGCCCCTGGCCATGCCCACATTATCAACTATACCATCCTTTATGATGCAAAGAGGTTTGATGCTCAGGACTGTTCCTATTGTAGCTGTAGCCCCAGATATCCTTCCTCCCTTACTAAGGTATAGGAGGTCGTCACAGGAAAAACAACCAAAGGCCATATCCTTCATAGCCTCAATCTGGTTGACAATTTCATCAAGTTTCTTACCCTCTTCCCTTAGCTGACAGGCCCTTATCACCTGGATGGCTATGGCGAAACTAAGGGTATTAGAGTCTATAATCCTAATCTTGTTATCAAAATTATCTTCCAGCTCTGACTTTGCCATCACAGCACTCTGGTAGGTGCCTGTAGCACTTGCAGCAGCTGAAATATATAGGATATCATAACCTTCTTCACAATGCTTTTTAAAATTCTCATAGAAGGCACCATATGTAACCTGGGAAGTCTTAGGTATGACCCCTTCCTCTCTTAAAAGTTTGTAAAATTTTTCTCCATCTATATCTATCCTATCCTTATATTCAACACCATCAATGATTATGCTTAGTGGCAGCATATCAATATCATATAAGTCCAAATAGTCTTGGCTTATATCAGATAAACTATCGCAGACTATCTTAATTTTATTCATATTTACCTCCATATATTACCTATACCAGACCGTCAAAGTCTAACTGCCTCATGGCCTCGTATACTACAATGGCTACTGCATTGGATAGGTTGAGGCACCTGGCACCCTCTATCCCCCTCATTGGTATCCTGATACAAGTATCCATATTAGCTTCTATCAAGTCCTTGGGTAGGCCCTTAGTCTCCTTGCCAAATACCAAAAAACATCCATCTTCATACTTTACATCCGTATGATTTTTCTGGCCATTTATGGTAGAGAAGAAAAACTTTGCACCCTTATGCTTGTCTTCAAGTTCCTCAAAACTATCGTAATATTGTATATCAGCTATATCCCAGTAGTCTAGACCACACCTCTTAAGGTGCTTGTCATCTAGGGAAAAACTCAGAGGTCTTACTAGGTGGAGTATTGCTCCTGTATTAGCGCATGTCCTAATTATATTACCTGTATTATGTGGTATTTCTGGCTCAACAAGGACTATATTGATAGCCATAATATCAACCTCCTTCTTATAAAATATCCTGTCTAAAAGCTATAGTAGTTGCACATATGGCTTATGGAGCAATTACTACATTCTGGTTTCCTGGCCTTACAGACCCTCCTACCATGGAAAATCAGTAGGTGGTGGGAATGGGTCCACCTGTCCTTTGGGATTGCCTTCATAAGGGCAAATTCTGTTTTCTCAGGAGTGGTTTCCTTGACTATGCCTATCCTATTGCTAACCCTAAATACATGGGTATCCACAGCAATAGCTGGTACCCCAAAGGCATTGCTCAGGACTACACCTGCTGTCTTTCTTCCTACACCTGGTAACTTTACCAGATCTTCTAAATTATCTGGTACCTGTCCCCCATATAAGTCTACCAATATAGAAGATGTTTCCTTTATCTTCTTGGCCTTAGACTTATAAAGACCACATGTCTTGATCATATCTTCTATCTGTCCTATACTAAGGTCCTTAAAATCCTGGGGCTGGTTATATTTTTTAAAAATTTCCTCAGTAACTATATTGACCCTCACATCCGTACATTGGGCTGACAGTATGGTTGCTACCAGTAGTTCAAATGCTGATGAGTGCACCAATTCACAGTGGGCATCTGGGTGCTGGTCAGCCAGGAGGTCTAGTATTTCTATTGTTTGTTTTTTTGTTTTTTTTCTAGGCATCTTTCCTCCTCTAGTCGACTATCCTACTACCACCTATAAATTCTCTAATTATGGATGTAGGCCCTATATCTCCTGTATCCTCTATTGTATTAAAGTACTGCAAGAACTTTCTTAGCCTTAGGGCATCAAGATAATGACAAGAATCTTCATCAACCTGTCTCAATAGCTTTATGGCCATTGGTTTTAGGACCGACAGCTCATAAACACTGGCTGAATTGAACATGACATCCGCCTCTTCTTGGTAAGGGAAAATATTTATTTCTTCACCCCTCCTAACTGAGGCCCATTTTTCCAGGGTACTCTCGGCATTAGAGTTTCTAAATTGATGGTCCCTAACTATCCTCCTTATCAACCTAAAATCAGTGGTTGGTATCCTATTGTGGTCATCTAAATTTATCTGGGTTATGACACTCAGGTATATCTTAAACTTTAAATCATCTGGTAGGTCCTTGGTCAAATTTGGATTTAGACCGTGGATACCCTCCAAAATTATAGGATTATCACCCTCTAGTTTCAAGGTTTTATCAGTATAAATCCTAGACCCAGTCATAAAATCAAATTTTATTTTTGCAATCTCCTTACCTTCTAGGAGGTCTTTTAGATCCCTATTAAATTGGGCTATATCAATTGCATCTATGGATTCAAAGTCGTAGTGCCCATTTTCATCCCTTGGGGTATCATCCCTATTTACGAAATAATCATCCAAAGATATAGGAAGTGGTGTCAGGCCATTTACCCTTAACTGTATAGACAACCTGTGGGCAAAACTGGTCTTGCCTGAAGAAGAAGGGGCCGCTATCAAGATCAGCTTACTCTTTTTCTTTACTATCATATCGGCTATTTCAGCTATCTTTTTTTCGTGCAGGGACTCTACAGTTCTTATCATATCACCGTACTCATTATTTTCTATAATCCTATTTAGGTCTACCAGGGTCTCTATGCCTAAGGTTTTTGACCACTGCTCAGACTCCCTGTAGATATCTGATAACTTTGGTAGGGGCTTAAATTTAGATACTGTGCCCTTGATACCCCTATCTGGGCCCAGGATTACCAGACCTTCCCCCATCCTTACCAGGTCAAAATCCTCGATATAGGATGTAGATGGGAACATATAACCATAAAAATAGTCAAAGTATCCATTACACTCATAAACCTTAGTCAAGTCATCATCCCTATACTTTAAAAGGTTGGACTTGTCAAACCTTCTAACCTCTTCAAACTTATCTATAGCCTGGTCATTTGGCATATAGTGACAAGTTATCTTATAGTCTTTTTTTATATATTCTTTCATCTTTGCCTTTAAGATCTCAACATCTTCATCAGTTAGGTCTTTTGGCATCTTAAGTAGGCAGTAAAGGCCACCTGATATAGAATGCTTGATAAATACCTTACACTTATCAAATACATCCCTGCAGGCCATAACTAAAAGTAGGGACAAGCCCCTAAAATATAGGCGGATACCATCATCACCAGTGGTATCTATAAGGTGGACATCCTCACTAGTATGCAATACATAGTTGAGGTCATGGTACTTGTTCTTAATTTTAGCCATACAGATATGGCCCTGGTAGTCATCCTTTAGCATTTCTGCCAATTTGGAAAGCCTAATCTTACCATCCTCTATCCTTATTTCCTTACCATCTACTCTAACAATCAAATTACTCATCTATCTATCCCTTCATACTATGACAAAATTCAAGGGGGTCCCCCTTGAATTTCAAACATCTATTTTACAGTCCCTATATTTTGCAAGGGAAATAATCTGACCAATACATTTCCTACCAGCCTGGATTCTGGCACGAATCCAACCTCTGAATACCTGCTATCTAGACTGTTTCTCCTATTGTCACCCATGCAAAAAAGCGTGCCCTTTGGTACAGTAGTATCTATATCGCCATCTGTATAATTATCCTTAGAAATATACTCCTCATCCAGGACCTTTCCATTTACCTTGACGACCCCATCCTTGATAGTAATGCGGTCACCACCTACGGCTATTACCCTCTTAACCAGGTCTTTAGTACTGCTATCGTCCTGTAGGATAAAGTCTAATACCTTCTTGGCCGTGCTCTTTTCTTGTGTGTTCAAGTTTTTTATAGGCATATAACTATCAAATACAACTATATCTCCCCTCTTAACACCAGTATACCTACTAATCCTGTTTATAATTAGGTAGTCGCTATTTTCAAGGGTTGGGTACATTGATAGACCATCTACCCTGGTTGGCCTAATAACCTGAACTATAACTACAGCCAAAATAGCTGCCATTAAAAAAACTTTTATAATTTCTTTTACTTCATACATAAATCCTTTTTTCTCTACTCGACTCAATTTAGTCTCCTTCCTCAACCCTGAATATTGTATTTTTCTAGCCTATAGCCACTCTACCTTCTAAGCCCCTTTGGGTACTTGTTTTTAAGGATTCCGTTTGATTCCTTGCCCCATCCTAGGGACACTCCTTCCACGCTTACCAAGACCCAACCTCTGGATTGGGATGTTACTATGGATTCTCCCCTCAGATAGGCCTTGATTTCATCAGAGTCATTAGCAAAATCAATGGTATTTTTTACATCACCAGGTCTCAAGGCCATGGCCAAAGAATGGGCTGGCTCGAACCTGTTTTTCTTAAATTCACCTATAAAAAGGCCTGCTCTTAGTATCTTCAAACCCCTTAAATCATAATCAAGCGGCTGGTAGTAGAGTCTATCTTCTTTTAGAGATAAGCCACTTTCTAAGACATTTTTCAATCCACCATCTACCAAATAAGTAGTGGCAAAGTCCTCAAATAGATTAAGGTTTCCTGAATTCTTATTGCTAGACTTAGCCCTTGATTTTTGTTTTTTCTTGGATTTTTTTGCATAATCCCTGCTTGGATCTTTCTTGGTATCTTCATAAGAAGTTGAAACACCAAAGTCTCCAGACTCAAGGTTTCCTGTCTTATCTGCCTCTTTTAGTATCCTGGCACAAAAGTGTCCTTCTCCCCTGTCCTTATGGGGCCAAATCCTATCCATATCCACTAGGCTAGCAGCCGGATAGTCCCCTAAGAAGGCTTCTATTATATCCTCATTTTCCTGCCTGGTAAAAGTACAGGTAGAATATATGAGCATACCTCCATTTCTTAACATTTCATAGGCATCCCTGATTATCTGCCTCTGGATACCAGCACACTCATCAACCTTGTCTTGGGACCAATCTTCAATTGCAAAAGCATCCTTCCTAAACATCCCTTGACCTGAGCATGGTGCATCTATGAATATCTTATCAAAGAAACCTTTAAAAAACGTTAATAAGCTACTAGAATCTGAATTACATATAATAGAGTTCACAGCTCCAAACCTCTCAAGATTTTCTCCCAAGGCCCTAATCCTATTAGGGTTTATCTCATTGGAAACCAAAAGACCCCTGTGGTTCAATTTTGAAAGTATGTAGGTAGACTTGCCACCTGGGGCTGCACATAGGTCTAGGACCCTGTCCCCCTCATTGATTGGAGTCTGGCCAACAACACTCATGGCAGACGGTTCCTGTATATAGTAGGCCCCTGCATCGTGTAGGGGGTTCTTGCCAGGATTTACATCTCCTGATAGGTAGTAACCTTCCTTGGCCCAACTGATATTATCCCTGTCAAAATCAATATTAAAAAGGCCCAAATCCTTGAACCTTTCTACAGGCATTTTCAAGTTATTAACCCTGATTGCAGAAGTTTTTTCATCCTGGTAGGAATCCAAGAAGTCCTGGTATTCATCACCCAAAATTTCCTTCATTTCCCCTAGGAAGCTTTCTGGCAAAGATAATCGCTTATCCTTTATATTAAATTGATCCTGGTCCCCTCCTGGGGCATCCCCCTTTAAGTTTATGTTCCCGCTATTAGAAGTAGTCATATGCACTCGTTGCCTCACAGATTACTACCTTGATTTTTTCATTGTTGGCCTGCCTATAACCAGCTATAAAAGTATTTACGTCTGGGTCTGACAGGTCTATCTTCTTCTCACTTACAAGGGTCAAGTTGCTTCCATCCATGATAAACTTGACCTGGTTGACACCGTTGTCCAAAAGGTAATGCATAATAGTCTTTTCTTCAATACCATCGTACCTCTCAAAAAAGGCCAACTTGTCCCCAAAGTCCTTGACGCTGTAAGACTCTTTCTTGTCCTTATTATTTATTATATAGGCACTTTCATTCATATCGATGCCCATCCTCTTCATTTCTTCTTCTATATTTTTTGGATCAAAACCATACCTCTCCAATAGCTTCTCCTGCATCTGGCCGAATTTTTCCACAGAGATATTGTTCTTCTTTAGGAATTCATTGATACTCTTCGAAAAATCCAGAGGGCTCATAGTCCCACTAGAAACGTTGGTATACATTGAATACATATATTCTTCTAATTTATCTATATCCGAATCCTTGACCTTATTTTGAAAAGAGCCAAAGTCTATTATCTTATCGTCTGACATAGGTCTTACCTCCTTAGTTAGATTTAAGTATATTATACCATTAGACGGCTTAATTTAACCATAAAATAGGGCCCCTATTTTAAGAAGAAAAACCTAGCTAATCTACACAATTATACTCTTCTATATTTATTCAGTATATTCATCGTATATTCCTTGTATATCCTTTCCATACGTACTATCTTTCTATATGCATTAAATTTTACCCTTATACAAGAAGTTATTCCCCTAAAATAGCTTCAACTATTGGAATTGGTTCTTGCTTGTCATCAGAATACTGGAAGCTTCTATACATATCTTCAAGCCAGTCTTGAGTCAAGTCTTCATCGTGGTAGACTCTGCATAAGAGGTCTCCCTCTTCCACCTTGTCACCTTTTTTAACAGCCATCTTTAGTCCTACAGCATAGTTGATTGGGTCTGACTTTGTAGCCCTACCGGCCCCCAACTTCATGGCTAGTATACCTAGTTGCATTGAGTGGATACGACTGATATAACCGGCCTCCCTAGACCTGATTTCGGTAACATATTTTGCCTTTGGAAGGAGGTCTGTATTTTTTATTTGCTCTAGGTCTCCACCCTGGTATTTAACCATCTGGGCCAGTTTTTCAAAAGCCCTGCCTGACGATACTGCTTCTTCTAAGAGCCTTCTTGCCTCCTCCTTTGTGGATGCTAGCTGGCCCTGGACTAGCATAATTTCTCCCGCCCTCATGCACAATTCAGTAAAGTCTTTCGGACCTTTACCCCTTACTGTTTCAATGGCTTCCTGGACTTCAAGGGCATTTCCTATTGTATTTCCAAGCGGTTGGTCCATGTCCGTTATCATGGCTATCGTATTTCTACCCAGCCTTTTTCCTATAGATATCATGGCCTGGGCCAAGATCTTGGCATCTTCTATAGTCTTCATAAAGGCCCCTTCCCCATACTTTACATCCAGTAGGATAGTATTTGCACCTGAAGCAAGTTTCTTTGACATGATTGATGAGGCTATAAGGGGAATTGAATTTACAGTTGCCGTCACATCCCTCAGGGCGTATAGTTTCTTGTCTGCTGGTACCAGGTCACTGGTCTGTCCTATTATGGCCAAGCCTATTTCCTGGACCTGGATTTTGAACTGGTCTTCTGTCAAGAAACAGTTAAATCCCCTTATGGATTCTAACTTGTCCAGGGTTCCACCCGTATGGCCTAGGCCTCTTCCAGACATCTTGGCAACCTTTAGGCCACAAGCTGCTACCATGGCACCCAGGGCCAATGAAGTCTTGTCACCTACACCGCCTGTTGAGTGTTTGTCTGCCTTTATCCCCCCTATTGATGATAGGTCCATGACATGACCACTATTCATCATTGCCTCTGCAAGCTTGGCGGTTTCACGGTCATCCATACCATTTAAGACTATGGCCATCAAGAGGGCACTGGTCTGGTAGTCTGGTATAGTCCCATCCGTTACACCGTCAATCCAAAACTGAATTTCTTCGTCACTTAGGGTTAACTTATTTTTCTTTTTTTCAATAATATCTAAAAATCTCATCCTTACCACCGCACACTCCTCCAGCATGCCTTCCTTTCAAAAGTTTATCTACGGTCAAACCACTATAGCTATATGGTCATTTATAGTTAAATCAATGGGTATACAAAATAGGTCCTAAGCAAATTTCAACATAATTTAAAAGAAACTTGTTTAGAACCTATTATACTACTATCTCTTGAAGTTTACCAATTTGTATCCAAGAAATTTATTTTTATTACTTAAAGTACTTAACACCAGATTCAAATAGCTTCTGGTCCTTTTCCCCTATAATGTTCTTGATTACATAGTCCCCTCTTCTTTCTGAGTGTCCCATCTTACCAAATATCCTACCATCAGCTGAAGTAATACCTTCCACTGCCCAGTATGATCCATTAGGGTTAAAGTCTATATCATATGTAGCATTTCCGTCAAAGTCTACATATTGTGTTGCTATCTGTCCGTTTTCTATTAGGGTCTTCATAACCTCATCACTGGCTACAAACTTGCCTTCTCCATGAGATATGGCGATTGAGTGGATGTCTCCAACTTCTGTTCCCACCAACCATGGTGACTTGTTCGATGCAACCCTGGTTTGAACTATCTTGGCCTGGTGACGACCTATATTATTATATGTCAAGGTAGGCATATCTGCACTTGGAGTCTTAATCTCACCATATGGCACTAGGCCGAGCTTGATAAGGGCCTGGAATCCATTACAGATACCTATCATTAGGCCATCCCTATTCTTTATCAGGTTCATTACAGCCTCTTCTATCCTTGGATTTCTAAATACTGTGGCTATAAACTTGGCTGATCCATCCGGCTCATCACCTGCTGAAAATCCACCTGGTATCATGATAATCTGACTCTTATTGATTTCTTCAACCATCATGTCTATTGATGCCTCTATATCAGCATAGGTCATATTCCTAAATACACCTATATGGGTCTCTGCTCCTGCCCTTTCAAAGGCTCTTGCGGAATCGTATTCGCAATTAGTACCCGGGAAGGCTGGTAGGAATACCCTTGGCTTAACTATGCTAAGTGATGACTTGGCTGGCTTGGCATCTAGCTTGTAGCTTATATTTTCTATCTTGTCATTTACAAGCTTGCTTGCCTTAGTTGGGAAAATTGGTTCTAGAGTCTTTTCAGATTCAGCATATAGCTTGTCTAAACCCACTTCCTGACCAAATACATCTATAACCGGCTTATCTATAGTCTGACCTACTAGGACATAATTAGCTCCTTCTAGGACTCCTAGGTCTGCCTGGTCGATTTCTACTAGGATAGAACCATAGCTCTGCCTAAATAGGTCATCCCTGTTTTCATACCTGCTAGCTAGCTTATCATCTAGCTTGACACCTATCCTATTACCAAAGGCCATCTTGGCTATAGCTTCACCTAGACCACCATAACCTAGGGCATATGTTGCCTTTAACTTGCCTGCTAGGGCTGCCTGGTGTAGAATATCAAAGTTCTTTTTCATTATGTCAAAGTCTGGGAAGGCATAGTCCTTGTGAGGTGTTTCCACTAATACAAGGGCATGGCCAGCAGCCTTTAATTCCTGGGAAACTATGTTCTTGGCATCTTCGGTATTTACTGCAAATGATACTAGGGTTGGTGGTACATCTATATCCTTGAATGTTCCGCTCATTGAATCCTTACCACCTATAGCCGGTATCTCGAAGTTTGACTGGGCATAGTAGGCACCTAGTAGGGCTGAGAATGGCTTTGCCCACCTAGTTGGGTCCTGACCTAGCTTTTCAAAGTATTCCTGGAATGTCAGCCTTGCTGTTGAATAGTCACCACCTAGGGCTACAAGTTTGGCAACGGATTCAACTACTGCATTCATAGCACCATGGAAGGTAGACCACTTACCTATCTTTGGATTATAGCCAAAAGTCATTATAGATGATGTATTAGTTTCCCCACCTAGGACTGGTATCTTGGCTACCATACCATTAGCTGGAGTAGCCTGGTACTTACCACCTAGCGGCATTATAATAGTGTTACCACCTATAGTATTATCAAACTTTTCTACAAGTCCCCTCTGTGAACAAGTATTCAGGTCTGACATGGCTGCTAGATACTTGTCTTCTATAGTCTTGAACTTGCTAGTCACACTAGTCAAGTCTAGATATCCAGATTCTGGGTCTATTCCCTCAACCTTAATATCAGTATCCTGCTTTGATCCATTTGTATCTAGGAAGGACCTCCTTATATTAACTATGTCCTTGCCATTCCAGTATATCCTTAGGTAACCAGTATCTGTAACTGTCGCTACATGGGTTGCCTCTAAATTTTCTAGGCCAGCCAATTCTATAAACCTATCCATATTTTCTGCAGCTATTGCAACTGCCATTCTTTCCTGAGATTCTGATATGGCTAGCTCAGTACCGTCTAGACCATCATACTTCTTTGGAACCAGGTCAAGGTTGATGTCAAGTGATTCAGCTATTTCACCTATAGCAACGGATACACCACCTGCACCAAAGTCATTACACCTCTTTATCATCTTTACAGCTTCCGGATTTCTGAAAAACCTCTGGATTTTTCTTTCATTAGGGGCGTCACCCTTCTGAACCTCTGCAGAACAAGTAGATATAGACTCTTCACTGTGTTCCTTAGATGATCCTGTCGCTCCTCCGCAACCATCTCTACCAGTTTTTCCTCCTAGTAGGATGATTACATCTCCAGCCTCTGGTCTCTTTCTAATTACATTTTCCTTTGGAGCCGCTGCTATTACTGCACCAACTTCCATTCTCTTGGCAACGAAGTTTTCGTCGTATACTTCTGCTACCTGGCCAGTTGAAAGACCTATCTGGTTACCATATGAAGAATAGCCACTAGCTGCTTCGGTAGTTATCTTCTTCTGCATTAACTTACCTGCTAGGGTATCTTCTAAAGATGTTCTTGGGTCTGCTGATCCTGTAACCCTCATAGCCTGGTATACATATGACCTACCTGACAATGGATCCCTAATAGCTCCTCCAAGGCAAGTTGCCGCACCACCAAATGGTTCTATTTCTGTTGGGTGGTTGTGTGTTTCATTCTTGAACATTAGGAGGTATTCTTCCTTCTTGCCGTCAACTTCTACATCTATATTTATTGAACAAGCATTTATCTCTTCACTTTCATCAAGGTCTGCTAGCTTGCCTTCCTTCTTCAACTTCTTCATGGCTACTGTTGCCATATCCATTAGGCATATATCCTTATACCTGTCTCCATAGACAAACTTCCTATCGGCCAGGTACTGGTCATATGTCTCTTTTACTATATCTGTAAACCTACCACCTGCTATATCTACATTTGCTAACCTAGTCATGAAGGTAGTATGTCTACAGTGGTCTGACCAATAAGTATCTAATACCTTTATTTCAGTTATAGTTGGGTCCCTCTTTTCATCATCCCTGAAATAGGCCTGGATGCACTTTAGGTCGTCTATAGTCATGGCTAGACCCATATCAGCCAGGAATTTCTCCAGGCCTGAAGAATCTAGATCTATAAATCCATCTAGTGTAGCCACTGTCTCAGGTATTTCGTATTCAACTGCTAGGGTTTCTGGCTTGTCTAATGAAGCCTCTCTGGAGTCAACCGCATTTATTAGGTAGTCCTTTATCTTGTCAAATTCCTGGTCGTTAATAGTATTCTCTATAACTATTACCCTGGCAGAATTTATATTAGGTCTCTTTCCCTCATTTACTATTTCAGCACACATTGATGCCCAGTCAGCCCTTTGGTCGTACTGGCCTGGTAGGTATTCTATGGCAAATACCCTCTCATCACTTAGACCTGGTATTTCTTCATAGTATACCTGGTCTAGGTTAGGCTCTGAAAGAATAGTCTCAGCCACCTTCTTGTAGGCTTCCTGACCTATGCCTTCCACATCATACCTATTGATTACCCTTAACTTGCCAACACCTATATGTAGACTTTCTCTTATGTCATTTTGCATTGCAAGAGACTCTAAAGCAAAACCATCCTTCTTTTCAACAAAAACTCTACTTACCCTGCTCATAATCAACCCCTATATCCTTTCTATAGTGCATTCCTTCAAAACTGATCCTATCTATATTCTTGTAGACATTTTTAGCAGCAGCTTCAACATCCTTGCCCCTAGAACACACGCCTAGGACCCTACCACCATTTGTAACTATCCTGTCTCCATCAAACTTAGTTCCACTATGGAATACCACTATACTGTCATCTACATCATTAAGCCCAGTAATTAACTTGCCCTTTTCATATTCCTCTGGATATCCTCCAGATGCTAATACAACGCAGGCAGCCGCTTCATCTGTATACTTAATATCCAGGTCTGCCAGCCTATCCTCTGTAATAGCCATCATTATCTCACTTAGGTCGGTTTCCAGCCTCATCAAGACTGACTGAGTTTCAGGATCTCCGAACCTACAGTTAAATTCTAGGACCTTTTCCCCATTTGGAGTAATCATTAGACCTACAAAAAGGATTCCCCTGTAGTCAAGTCCATCAGCCTGGAAACCCTTTAAAGACTTAATCAAGACCTCATCATAGACCTTCTTTGCTAGGTCGTCCGTATATATAGTACTTGGTGAGAAGGTTCCCATACCACCTGTATTTGGTCCCTTTTCAAGTTCAAATATCTTCTTGTGGTCCTTGGCTGATTCCATAGGCACTATGGTATTCTTATCAACAAAGGCTAGTATTGAAGTCTCAATTCCTGTCAAGAACTCCTCAACTACCACTAGGTTACCAGCGTCACCAAACTTCTTGTCTGCCATTATCATCTTTAGGGTAGCTATTGCATCCTCCCTATTTTCTGGTATTACAACCCCCTTACCAGCTGCCAGACCATCTGCCTTGATAACCACCGGATAGCCGAAAGAATCTATCTCCTCTATGGCCTTGTCTATATCTGTATATTCCTTGTACTTGGCTGTAGGAATGTCATGTCTTACAAAAAATTCCTTGGAGAAAAGCTTACTACCCTCTAGTCTAGAGCAAGAAGCATCTGGACCAAATACCCTAAGTCCCCTCTTGGCAAATACATCTGATATACCCATTACTAGGGGAACTTCGGGACCTACAACTGTAAGGTCTATCTGGTTTTCCTCAGCAAAATCTGCCAGTTTATCTAGTTCAGTATCCTTTATATCAAGGCATTCAGCCACTGATGCTATACCTGCATTACCAGGTGCACAATAGACCTTTTCTACATTTTTTTCCTGGCTCAGCTTCCAACAGATGGCATGCTCTCTTCCTCCACCACCTACTACTAAAATCTTCATACTCGTCTCCCTCCTCTATTAATGCTTGAAATGCCTAATTCCTGTAAATACCATGCTAATTCCCAACTCATCACAGGCCTTGATTGAATCCTCATCCCTAATTGATCCACCTGGCTGGACTATGGCCTTAATACCATGTTCTGCTGCCAATCTTACACAGTCGTCAAATGGGAAGAAGGCATCAGAGGCTAAAACAGCACCCTCAAAATTTTTCTCTTTTTTATTGTTTTCTATAGCATTAGAAAGGGCCCATATCCTGGATGTCTGGCCACAACCTACTGCTAAAGTCTGACCATCCTTAACTATTGCTATGGCATTAGACTTTAAATTCTTGGCAACCTTCATACCGAATTCCATATCCTTCAACTGGTCGGCTGTTGGTTGGGCCTTAGTAACAACTTCATTCTTGTCAGCTAAAAGCCTATCCTTATCCTGGACTAGGAGCTTGCCATCAAGATACTTCATATCGTATGCTTGCTTGCTGTCTTCTATCTTAGCTAGCTTTAATATTCTTAAGTTTTTCTTTTGCTTTAAAACTTCTAGGGCATCCTGGTCAAAGTCATAGGCTACGACTATTTCCAAGAAGATTTCATTTATCTTTTCAGCAGTAGGCTTGTCTACCTTTGATGTAATACCTAGGATGCCTCCGAAGATTGAAACCTTGTCGGCCTCAAAACACTTCATATATGAGTCGTAAACACTGTCTGCAAGCCCAATGCCACAAGCATTAGAATGCTTGATAGCCACGCTGCAAACCTGGTCAGAATCCTTGAATTCCCTCATAAACTCCAGGCAACCAGCCAAGTCATTTATATTATTAAAGGACAATTCCTTACCGTGTAGTTGGACATAATTTATAATTGGATTTTTTGCATTAGGCTGTGAATACATAAAGCCTCTCTGGTGGCCATTTTCACCGTACCTAAGTTCTGTATCCTTCTCAAATGTAAGGTTTAGTATGTCTGGATACTGGTCACCAACCACACCTGCAAAGTAGGTAGATATCAAAGTGTCATACCTGGCAGTTGTAGCAAAGGCCTTATAGGCAAGCTGTCTCCTGTCTTCTTCAGTCAAGCCACCCTGGGCCAACTTTTCTATTACCATATCGTAGTCAGCTATATCTACAACGACTGTTACATCCTTATAGTTCTTAGATGCAGACCTGATCATTGATGGACCACCGATATCTATATTTTCAACTATTTCTTCATGGGACTTGCCACTCCTAACAGCACCTTCAAAGTCATATAGGCTGACTACAACCATGTCTATAGATCCTATATTTAAGTCCTTCACTGTGGCTACATGCGAATCTAGATCTCTTCTATACAAGATGCCACCATGGATATATGGGTTAAGTGTCTTTACCCTGCCATCCAATATTTCTGGAAAGTTTGTAACTGATTCTACCTGGATTACATTCACACCTGCCTCGTGAAGTTTCTTGAATGTATTACCTGTAGAAACTATCTCATAACCAAACTCATTTAATTTTTTACCAAATTCTACAAGACCTGTCTTGTCTGTAACACTTATTAAAGCCCTCTTCAATTCTATGTACCCCTTTCATACTAAATATCTGTATCTACTTCCAGCCTATACTTAAACCTGAACCTTAAATATTTTTTCCTCAACCAAAATGGTGAATTTATTTTAGTCTTCTATAAATACCCTTCTGCCAACTACCCTTATCTTGTCATCACAGTAATCGGCAACAACCTGACTCAAAATCTTATGCTCTATCTTCAGGACCCTCTGCTGTAGGTCTTGAGGACTATCTCCAGCAAAAACCTCTACCGTATCCTGTCTTATAATAGGGCCTGTGTCAGCATTTTCATCAACAAAGTGGACTGTAGCCCCACTTACCTTTACCCCATATTCTATGGCAGCCTCATGTACCTTTAGTCCATAGTACCCCTTACCACAAAATGATGGTATCAAGGATGGGTGGATATTGATTATCCTATTTTCAAACGCCTTAGTGAAATTAGGGCTGAGTATCTTTAAAAAGCCTGCCAAGACTACTAGGTCTATCTCATTTTCCTTCATGATATCGATAATGGCCTGCTCATCCTTTTCAAATACTGCCCTTATATTGTGCTTTTTAGCCCTCTCTAGACCATAAGCCCCTTCCTTGTTGGATATTACCAACTTGATCTGGCCATTTATCTTACCCGCTTCTACAGCATCTATTATCGACTGTAGGTTGGTTCCTCCACCAGATACCAGTACAGCTATATTCTTCATCAAATTACCTCTTTATTCTCAACTTATATATAAACAAGGGCCTGTATTTCTTAATAGTTAACTCCACTTGTCTTTTTATACTCTTTTGTCACCTATATCAGGTCTACACCTTCATGTGAGTCTACTACGCTACCAATGATATAGGCCTTGTCATTCATTAGGTCCTTGTACTTGTCTTCTACAAAGTCCACGTTGTCACTAGGTCTATTGTTGATATAGTCAACTAGGCCCTGGGCTTCATCCTTGTCAACTATCATTACAAGGCCAACCCCCATGTTAAAGCTCTTGTTTAGTTCCCTCTTTTCTATGGCATCAAAAGCTTCTATCATCTTGAAAATCGCTGGCTTGTCCCAAGACTTAGTGTCTATATCCAGACCCAGCTCCTTAGGTATAACCCTTACTATATTCTCTACTAGGCCACCACCTGTAATATGGGCTATAGCCTTTATATTGTGCTTAGCTAGGGCGTCCAGTGCCAACTTAACGTATATCTTAGTAGGAGTTAGCATAGCATCACCCAATGACATGCCCAGTTCATCTATATGCTTGTCTAGGTCATACTTGTATTCTTCTAGGAAAATCTTCCTGATAAAAGAAAAACCATTTGAATGGATACCACTTGAAGATATACCAACTAAAAGGTCTCCTGCCTTTACATCCTGGCCGCTAACTATCTTTTTCTTGTCGGCTATACCGATAGAAAAACCTGCCAAGTCATAGTCATCTTCACCGTACATACCCGGCATTTCAGCTGTTTCTCCACCTATCAAGGCACAGCCACTCATCTTACAACCATCTGCTATACCAGCTACAACCTTTTCTATATGCTCAGGCACCAACTTGCCTAGGGCTATATAGTCTAGGAAGAATAGTGGCCTGGCCCCCTGACAAATCAAATCGTTTACACACATGGCAACCAGGTCTATACCAACTGTATCGTGCTTGTCCATTAACTGGGCTATCTTAAGCTTAGTTCCAACCCCATCAGTTGATGCCAGTAGGACTGGTTCTTCCATACCCATAAAATCCTTTAGGGAATATAGTCCACTAAAGTTACCGAGGTCACCAATTACATTTGAATCATAAGTTCCCTTTATCTTATTTTTAATTAAATCTACCGCTCTGTTTCCTTCATCAATATCTACGCCTGAACTCTTGTAAGTAAGCATTTTGTCCCCCTTTTAACCACATATATTTTATTAATTTATATAAGTCCCTCTATAATTTACACCCTTAATTTATATGAGTTTCAGCTTCTGGATACCCCTATACTATATACTCACGCAAGGTATCATATCAGCTACTAAATCTCACCTACTAAAATTGCTGATATTAAGTACTAAAACTCTACTGAAGCATCATCAGCCAGAACTTTTTCTTCCATTTCCTTCCTATAGCCAGCCAATTTTTCCCTCAAGACCGGATACTTGACGCTGGCAATCTGAATTGCCATCAAGGCTGCATTCATACCTGAATCTATAGTTACAGTTGCAACTGGGATACCACTTGGCATCTGAACGATTGACAATAATGAATCCAAACCATCCATTGTAGATGACTTGATTGGTAGGCCAACTACCGGTATCAAAGTCTGGGCTGCTATAACACCAGGTAGGTGGGCAGCCTTTCCAGCTGCTGCAATTATAACATCCGTATTATCCTTTATTTCATCTAAAAAACTAGTTAATTCCATTGGAGTCCTGTGGGCTGAAAGTATCCTAACCACAACCTCTATACCATAACTCTTTATCAAGTCTATGCCCGACTCAAGCTTAGGTAAGTCTGACTTTGAACCCATAACTACTGCAATTTTCATAACAAAATTCTCCTTTTCAACTTATTAAATCTAGGTAAAATATCTTCCACTCTTTAAAAATCATTTGTTTGTCCCTATCTACTTAAGAGATAAAACAATATGACTATTTTTACTTGATTATCTATATATAATTCTTATATATACGAACCTTTATACTAAAATGATATCCTAATGTGCAGTTTTTTTCAATACTTTTTTCAAAAATTATTATAAAAAAGCCGGTTTTAACGAACTATATACATTTTTAGAATTATATTTATTCGTGTTTTATGTGGATTTTGGCAAATGATGGTAACTTTGTCCATTTTAGGTATATAAATAAAATCCAGGCAAATACCATTTTTGATGTTTACCTGGATTTAAATTTTATACTGAATATTGCTATTTATCTTTTACCTGTCTTTTAGGACTTCCGACATATTAATTTTCTTTATCCTTCTGACCAAAATCCACCTATTTATTAGGTAGACCATCATTCCACATATAATCGTTGAAAGATATACATATGTAGGTATATGTGGATTTACGTAACCATCAAACTTATAAAAGGCAATCCTTACGAAGGATGTTACTAAATATTTTTCTAAAGGAATAAGGATAACTAGAAATATAGCAACAGCTATTGTGGATACCCTAATAAATACCTTCTCTATCTCCTTGTCATAATAGCCAAATATCCTAAGATAGGAGATTGACTCCTTGTATTTGTCTACTATAGTCTTAGTAAGGACATACATAACTACCAGGTATATTATAATAGCCACAGACATAATCATAGGCATAAGGTTTTTGAAATTCACCATAAACTGACCGGCAATTTTTTTCATGTCCGAAGAATTTATAAGAGTAGCCAGTTCTTTATCTTCAACCTTTATTTTTTTATCCGTGAATATCCCATTATAATAGTATTCCTTCATACCGACCATTTTATTACAATCCTTCCTGTCCATTATTATCGACATGGAACTTGCAAATAGGTCTGTATGACCAACCACCCTTAGTTTATACTCTACATCTCTACTTTCGTCCTTCACAGATATCTGGTCACCCATATTTATTTTAAACCTATTCATTAGGCCATCTGAAAGGTAAACATCATATACCCTTGTTTTTTGCTTGGAAGTTTCATTTTTACCAGGTTCCTCGTCCTTTTTGTCCTCTTTCCCATCTTTTGAGCTCAAATCTTTGGCTCTTGTAAGACGCTCTTTTATAAAGGCCCCGTCCAAATTACCAGCATATATATTGACCTTTATGTCTTGGTCAAAAGTCTTATCCCTAATTTTGACCCCATACATGGTGAATAGGTTGACTTTATCCTTGCCAATTGACAGGGCATCAGATAGATACTTGTCTTGTTGATCATAAGTAGGCTTGTCAAATACGTCCTTGTCTCTTTTTACTATTGATTCTTTTAACCTTGCCTCCACCTCTTTTTCAAGGGGTCCTTTTAGTATGGTCTGGTAGCTAGATGGCATAGATTTCTCTATATCATCCATATAGCCATCAATCAAAATATTTAAAGATAGGCCATATATCAAAAGTATATTTCCCAATAGCAGGCCAATACACAAAACCAGGTAACTAGCCTTATTTTTCAAGAAGACCCTCATCCTAAATCTCGATAAGAATGCCACCTGTGGTAGCCTAATAGCCTTCTTCTGCCTGCTACTAGATAACTCTCGCCTCAAAAATCTAAGAGGACTCAGTCTCAACTTCCTAAATATAGAGACAAAATTTATCAGTAATATCAAGCCTATAGGTATCAGACTTGTCAATAAAAAGGCATAGGCATCCAATTGCACCTTGACAGGAAATAGGGAAAAGGCGTCCGTATATAGGCCCAAATATATATTCTTCATATAGGTATAGGCCAACAAATTACCCACCAATACGGCAAATATCGTCACATACAGGGGCAACTTTATATAGTGCCATATAAGGCTAGCCTTACTATAACCAAAGGATAGTAGGCTTCCTATTACACTAGCTTCATCCTCTATCATATTCTGAACTAAAACAGCAAATATAAAGGCCATTACCAGAAGTACGATTACCATCAAGGATGTCATCATAGGCACATCTCCACCCATATCATCCATAACATAGGAAATCCTGGAATTCCTATACTTATGTTGGGCATTTAAAGGAACTAAACCCTTATCTACAAAGGCATCAACTAAATCCTTTAATTTATCAGACTGGACCTTCCTGTTTTCACTGGCATTTTCTAATCTATAAGAGTATGTGTAGTTTATGCTATAACCATCTTTTACCAGGTCATCAAAAGTCTTTTTGTTTACACTGGCCACTGCAAAATTTTTGTTGTCCATCAAGATATCGCCCGGTCGTCTCAGTAAACAACTATAGTCTGGAAAGGCTACTAAACCAACTACTTTTAATCCACCTATAGCCGGCTTTTTATCATTTACAGATGATGGCAAGTCTAATTTGTCACCTAGGGACATCTTATTTTCTTTGACATAGTTATAATCCAGGACTACCTCACCATCTTTATAAGCTGGCCTGCCCTCATGGATACCAGGAATATTTACCTTATCCCTATTAGGATATATCCTAATTAATTTATCGTTCTTGTAATTGATAGACAAATAGTAGTTTTTATAGGCCTTAACATGCTTATCCCTAAAAATTTTTTCTTCATCCTTATTTAATTCCCTATTAAACTCTATATAGCCATCCTCTATCTTGCCCCTTATATGGCTGTCATCATAGGATATCTTGACAGAATTCTGGGATATGAAGAAGGAAGATATAAACGATATGGTCATTAGCATAACTATAAATATAGACCCATACCTACCAATATTTGACCTAAGTTCTCTAAAAATTCTCTTGTTTAGTGGATTCTTCATAACTACCACCTACCAAACCAATTCGCTAGCATCTACTATACTATCATTTATTCTATGCTCCATTATAGTCCCATCATGTAGGCTCAAAACCTCATGCGACATACCAGCTATAGCAGTATTGTGTGTGGCTATAATAATAGTACTTTTGTATTCCTTATTTATTTTTTGTATCATCTTTAATACATCCTTGGCAGTAGAGTAGTCCAAGGCACCAGTGGGTTCATCACAAAGGAGGATAGTTGGCCCCTTAGACAAGGCTCTTGCTATAGCGGTCCTCTGCTGCTGACCACCCGATAGCTGGTTAGGAAACTTGCTTTGATGGTCTATCAGACCAAGCTTTTCTATCAAGTCATCAAGATCCAAGGGGTCTTTACTCAAATAGGCCCCTACCTCTATATTTTCCTTCAAAGTCAGGTTGGATACCAGGTTGTAAAACTGAAAAACAAAGCCTAGCTTGTCCCTCCTATATTGGAGTAGGTCCTTCTTAGAGAGGTTCTTAAGCTCTAAACCATCAACTATAAGACTTCCTTCTTCAAAGGACTCTATCCCACCTAATATATTCAAAAAAGTTGACTTACCAGACCCAGACGGCCCTAATAAGGTACATATACTCCCCTTCTTTATTTTACAATCTATGCCCTTAAGAACATCTACCCTGTTGTCACCCTGACCATATGATTTCCTTAAATTAGAAACCTCTATTAGATTATCACTCACTAGCATGACCCCCTATTCATAATAAATTGCTATAAAACCTACAAAAACGTTTTCTTTACACTCATACGCCACTCTTAGTTAGAATAAGTATAAATCTACCTCTTATCTATATGATATAATAAATTATAATGATTTTCAATACTTATTGGTGATTGAATAGCAGGGTAATTATAGATACTAAAATGCCTATAATAGAAAGGCTTAAAAATTTCCTTTCCTTCTTATCTACAAAAAAGTAACCCAGGGCTCCACCAATCATAAGCAGTCCATCTAAACCTATAACCATCAACTTAGGATAGACATTAGATGGCTTGCCTGAAGCCCCCACCTGAACCACCACATTATCTGGCAAAACTACAAACCCATATATGGATAGGACTAAGCCTACAAATACTAGTATACCTAGCACTATTGTCTTCTTCATTACATCCACTACCTTTCCTATAAAAAATATACTTAGATTCTAAATATTTCCTACTCATCCTCTTTGTCTAACCAGTCCATAGACCTCTCTATGGCCTTCTTCCAATACTTATAATTCTTGTCCCTCTTTTCCTGACTCATCTGAGGTTTGAAGGTCCTATCTATAGAAAAGTCCTCCGATATTTCATCAAGGTCCTTCCAGTAACCGACTGCCAGGCCTGCCAGATAGGCTGCCCCCAGTGATGTAGTCTCTAGGGTCCTCGGTCTGTGAACCTCAGTATTTAGCATATCAGCCTGGAACTGCATCAAGAAGTTGTTGGCTGATGCCCCTCCATCTACCCTTAGGTAGGCTAGGGGTATCTTGGCATCCTCCTGCATAGCCTCTATTACATCCTTTGACTGGTAGGCTAGCGATTCCAGGGTAGCCCTTACCAGGTGCTCCCTCTTAGTCCCCCTGGTCAAGCCGAAAATTCCACCCCTTGCATACATATCCCAGTATGGGGCCCCTAGGCCTGTAAAAGCCGGCACAACAACTACACCGTCAGTATCTTCAATCTTGTTGGCATAGTATTCACTCTGGGGTGAATCATATACCAGTCTCAACTCATCCCTCAACCACTGGATGGCTGCACCTGCTATAAATACCGACCCTTCTAGGGCATAGGATACTTTCCCATCAATCCCCCATGCAATTGTAGTCAATAGGCCATTTTTAGACCTAATCATTTCCTGGCCTGTATTCATCAATACAAAACAGCCTGTTCCGTAGGTATTTTTTACCATACCTGGCCTAAAGCAATTCTGTCCAAATAAGGCTGCCTGTTGGTCACCAGCTATACCTGCTATTGGAATCCTGGCACCCCCATAGGTATGCTCATCAGTATATCCATATATACAGCTAGAATCCTTGACCTCTGGCATCATTGACTTTGGTATATTCAAAACTTCTAGAATTTCATCGTCCCATTTTAGGTCTTTGATATTAAATAGCATGGTCCTTGAGGCATTAGAATAGTCTGTTACATGGACCTTCCCCCTTGTCAGGTTCCATACTAGCCATGTATCTACTGTACCAAAAAGTAGGTCTCCCCTTTCAGCCTTTTCCCTAGCCCCTTCCACATTATCTAGTATCCAGGCTATCTTTGTGGCCGAGAAATAGGCATCTACTACCAGGCCTGTCTTGTCCCTAATCTTGTCAATCCAACCCATTTCCTTAAGCCTCTCACAATAGCTAGCCGTCCTCCTACACTGCCATACTATGGCATTATAAACTGGCTTGCCTGTATTTTTATCCCATACCAGGGTAGTCTCCCTTTGGTTTGTAATACCAATTCCAACAATCTGGTCAGGTCTGATAGCAGACTTTTCCAATACTTCTCTTGCTACCCCACTCTGGGATGCCCATATTTCCATCGGATCGTGCTCCACCCAGCCAGCCTTAGGGTATATCTGTTGGAATTCCTTTTGTGCCACATTTATTATTTGGCCCTTTTTATCAAATATAATTGCCCTGGAACTCGTAGTTCCCGCATCAAATGATAGTATATACTTTTCCATAATTTTATCCTCCTTAGAATAAGACCTAAATATTATCTAGGAATTACTTAAATTATATCATTAGGTGTAGACTACTTCCAGAAGGTTTTACTTTTTTTGCATTACTCTCTGTAAGGCTTCAAATACTCGGTTACTCATTGAAATTTTACGAATACCCTTGTATGTTTTCTCTCTCCATTTCTCTAAGCATTATGCGTTTTAATTTGTTTTGCATGGTTTTTGTTGCATTTTCATTAAAGTTAGCAACAAGCTCATAAGTTACTTTCCCAATCTTCTTCATCGTCTTTGTTCCTGTATTGTGCCCATTTTTATTTTCGTGCATATTATTTTCCTCCTGCTTTTCAATAATCGAGTAGGGAGGAATTTATCCTCCCTCTCACACCACGGAGCGTGCCGTTCGGCACTCCGCGGTTCAATTCAAATAATAATCTAAACAACTAATGAGTCCTCGCTTTGCGAGGATTTCTTTTGTTATCTTGCGAAGTCCCGCTGTTTTGGCTACCGCCTGATAATGGTCTGTAAATCCTACGGATTGTCTAGCCATCCATTCTGGTGCACCTAGCTTTCTTAGTCCCCACATCCTTTTCTTGCTAGTTTTCCATTGTTTCCATATAACTATTCTCATACGATTACGAAGATGTTTGTCTATTTTAGTCATATTTTGTTTCATCTTACCTATTCTAAAATAGTTTATCCATCCTCTTATCACCTGATTTAGTCTCAGTATCCTGTAGTCCATAGACACTGACCACGAACGATATGTTAGTTTCTTGAGCTTTCTCTTGAATCTGTTTATTGAGTCTTTATATGGTCTAACCTCCCATTTTCCATTCATTTTCACAAAGCCAAATCCTAGGTACTTGAGCCTTGTTGGTTTTGTGACTTTGGATTTAGTAGCATTTACCTTAAGGCTTAGCTTCCTCTCTATCCACGATGTGACCGTATGCATCACTCTATTTGCAGCTGCACTGCTTGCAACGGTTATTATACAGTCATCTGCATATCTAACAAAGTGCAAGCCTCGTGCTTCTAACTCTTTGTCTAATTCATTGAGCATTATGTTACTAAGCAAAGGGGATAAGTTACCTCCTTGCGGAGTTCCTATAGTGGTTTCTTCATATTTCCCTTTTACCATAACTCCTGCTCTTAGATACTTAGTTACAAGAGATATTACATCTGGGTCTTTCACCGTTTTGCCTACCAGGTACATAAGTTTGTCCTGTGGTACGTTATCAAAGAACTTTTCTAGGTCAATGTCCACTATGTATGTGTATCCATCATTTAGATATTCTAGTAGCTCTACTATTGCTTGTTGTGCTCTTCTACCTGGTCTAAAGCCATAACTATGTTCACTAAATTGTGGCTCAAACATTGGTGTTAGAACTTGGGCAATTGCTTGTTCTATGATTCTGTCTACTACTGTTGGAATTCCAAGGTTTCGTACTCCACCGTTTGGTTTTGGTATTTCTACTCTGAGTACTGGTTGTGGTTTATATTTTCTTTTGAGGATTTTCGTTTTGATATCTATCCAGTTTTCTTTGAGGTGTTTGTTAACATCTTCGATGCTTATACCATCTATGCCTCCGGCACCCTTATTGGCTTTTACCTTTTTGTATGCCATTTTCATATTTTCTCTGGATAATATTTGATTCATTAGTTGTCCCATAGATTGTCTCACTTTCCTAATTTTCTTTTGTACATATTAGCCCTAACTCCTGTGAAATATTCACTCCGTTACGTCTTTGCTACTATATTTCTCGTCGGACTTATATACTCAGTTTGATTAAGTCACTTTGACTTTTAGAATTGTTCAGCCCTTCGCTCCATTTCCATTACAGAAACTTCTCCACTACTATGGCTTCTGCTGACTTCTCACAGTTCGTTGTTACTAGGTTTTCCCTCTGTGAGACCTCACGGGATAAGTCGTCAGTCTTTCCTCGTCTACCTGCCTAATTTACTCACATAAGTTACGGTTGCCTTTTGGACTTCGTGACTTTAAGCCCACTCATCCTTTATGTAAGCCTTGATATTAGGTTTCTGTACGTCAGGCTACGATTTCGCTATTGCTTCTTCTCGCCATCACCTCACGGTGATAACCTTGCAAGTTGCTATGAGGTTCGTCGGCAACTACGCCCTACGTGGACTTTCACCACAGACTGACGGCATGCCCGTCATACTTAAAAAACGACTAGATTTTTTATATTCTAGTCGTTTCATTTCATTCTTTCAAGGTCATAAATTATGACCTTGAAGATTACAATGTTATTCAATTATGCTTCAAGAAAATCATCTCTTAGCAAAAAGTCTCTTATTCCAACATAATAAATTCCATACTCATCGTATCTTGGCACTATATTATCTCTAACAATAATAATTTTCTTAAAAGAATCGTCAATTCGTTTTAGAGAGTTTCTTTCCTGTTCTTTCTTCTCCTCACTGTTTATAGCAAAAGCTGATTGAATATAATATCTGAGATTTCCTCTGTTAATAACAAAATCAACCTCTAATTGTACTCTTGTTGTTTTTCCCTCTACACTAGGAAAATATTCCACAACACCTACATCAACATTAAATCCTCTTCTTAACAAGTCATTGTAAATGATATTTTCCATAATATGCGTTTCTTCAACTTGTCTAAAATTCAATCTTGCATTTCTAAGCCCTATATCAGCAAAATAGTATTTAAGTGGTGTAGAGAAGTATTTCGAACCTTTAATATCATATCTTTTAGCAGAATACAAAACATAGGCTTCTTCAAAATATATTAAGTACTTTGAAATAGTATTATTTGATATGTTTATTTTTTTTTCCGAAGCATATCTTTTAGATAGCTTAAGTGGATTTGTAAGTGAGCCTACTGCTGATGATACAAAATCTAGTAAAACTTCTAATACTTCCTCACTGTTTTTTATCTGATTTCGATCTATGATATCTTTAATATATGTTTCTTCAAATAGTCCTTTTAAATACCTGCTCTTTTCTTCAAAGGTTTCCATTTCAAGTACAAATGGCATTCCACCGCAAAGGACATAATCTTCCCATGCTTTATCTTTATCCTCATAACAGCTACTCATCTCAGCAAACGATAAAGGATAAAGATGTATTTCATCTCCCCTATCTCTAAATTGTGTCAAAATGTCTTTAGAAAGCATTTTTGAATTACTTCCGGTAATATAAATATCAAGATTTTTTCGTTTCATAAGTGAAAGTAATGTATCAACAAAAGTAATTTTTTCGTCCTCATCATCAATATATGGATTTTTTACTGATCTTGAAAATTGTATCTCATCAATAAAAATATAATATCTTTTATCATCACTTATCTTACTTTTTATATATTCATTGAGCTTAAAGGGATCTCTATATTGACTATTTTCAATGTCATCAAGAGCCATTTCAATAATTTGGTTTTCAGCTATACTATTTTTCAATAAATAATTCTTGTATAGTTCAAACAACAAATATGACTTGCCACATCTTCTGATACCTGTGATGATTTTAATTCTTCCGTTATCTTTTTTCTTAATTAGTTCATCTAAATATTGCTTTCTTTCTATAATCATATCCTGCGCCCCTTTTATGCGAATAATTTATATATTTTACCACGATTTTTATTCATATATATTTTATCACAGTCAAAGGGTAATCACAATCACAAGGAATAATTTTCGTGGTATAATATATTTTTTATTCGAATCTATGAAAAAAAGCCTGTAAAATTGTAAGTCCTTCTATGGTAAAATTAAATTATCATCTGAATTTTTGTCTAAGTATTATATTGAAATTGTAATTCAATTAGATCCTAGTAATAAGGAGTATGTAGATTTTTATAATTTTATATTAAGTGGAAATTAAACGTTGTCAGTATACTCTAGCCTATACTATCATATTAATTTAGTTTTATTTAATATATTATTTTTAAGCATCTATCATGCAGCCAACTTTGCATTTTCAATAGGGACACGTCCCTACAATAAAAAACCTCCCAGGTCCTAAAACCTAGAAGGTCGATTTCATCCTATATATAATTTATATAATTATCTTATCCTTGTAACCCCTACAGACTCCTATTTTTCCAGTCATCCTTCTGCCTGTCCCTAATCTCTCTTAACAATAAAAGTATCTTATTTAGGGTCAACTGTATAGATATAAGGACCACAAAGAGCATGACCCAGGCAACTATTTTAAAATTAATAATCTCCATATCTCCACCATCCACTACTTACTTATCAAGGCCTCTAGCTCATCAACCAGGTCAGCAAATATCTTCAAGGCCCCGTCTACAGCTGACTTATCTTCCATATCCACGCCCGCATGTCTCAACTGGTCTAGTGGGTACTCTGAGCCACCACTCCTCAAGAATTCTATATACCTTGGTACTGCCCCTTCTTCATTTAATATCATATTGCTAAGGACAGTTGCTGCTGAAAATCCTGTCGCATACTTGTATACGTAAAAGTTCGAATAGAAGTGGGGTATCCTAGCCCATTCTATACCAACCAATTCATCCACATTACAAGAACCTCCATAATAAAGCTTGTTCAAGTCATAGTAGATTTCAGTAAAGTCCTTGGCTGTCATTGGCTGGCCAGACTCCACCTTTTCGTGGCTGATTTTTTCAAACTCGGCAAATAGGGTCTGCCTGTATACAGTAGTCCTAAACTGCTCCAGGTAGTAGTTCAAAAGATATATCTTTTCTTCATCAGACTTGGCATTCTTAAGCAGGTATTTGATCAACAAGTTTTCATTGACCGTCGATGCCACCTCTGCCACAAATATCTTGTAACTGGAATATATATATGCCTGGCTCTCATGAGATAGGTAGCTGTGCATAGAGTGACCCAACTCGTGTATTAGGGTAAACATAGAGTTGAGGTCATTATTATAGCTCATCAATATATAGGGGTGGGAATCGTAGCTACCCCATGAGTAGGCTCCACCCCTCTTGCCCTCATTCTCGTATACATCTATCCACTTCTCATCAAAGGCACGCTTGATTAGAGTAACATAGTCCTGACCCATTGGTTCTAGGGCCTTGATTATTATTTCCTGGGCCTCTTCATAGGAAATCTCCATCTTAAAGTCTTCTGCCATAGGAACATATAGGTCATACATATGGACCTCATCTAGGCCAAAGTACTTCTTCTTTAGGCCTATATACTTGTCTAGGACAGGTATGTTTTCATGGATTGATTCAATCAGGTTATTATATACATCCAGACTGATATTGTCGGCATATAGGGATGCAAACAGGGCCGATGGATACTTCCTAATACTGGAGTTGAATATCTCTGCCTTGATACCACCAAATAGGGTTGAAGCCATTGTGTTTGAATACTTCTTGTAAGTTCCAAACTCTGCTTCAAAGGCCTCCTGCCTAACCCTCCTGTCCTTAGACTTGATAAACTTGCTATAGTTAAACATATCCAGCCTAACCTTCTTGCCGTCTTCATCTGTAATCTCCGGAAACTTCATATCTGCATATGACAGCATTTCGTAGGTATTTTCAGGTACCCCTGCCAGCTCTGATGCCGCAGCCATTATCTCTTCTTCCTTGTCACTAAGTGTGTATGGCTTGTCCCTCAGGATTTCATCTATCATCTTCTTGTAGTAGCCTAGCCTCTCGTCCTTAAGATAGCTTGCCAAAAGCCCTTCGTCCATAGCGATAATCTCAGGAACTATATAGGCTGTGGCCTTGCTTAGGTCGGTTGATATCATCTCACTCTTGCTGGAATCTGCCAGGTTTTCATTAATCCTGGTATCTTCATGGTGTCTCATATGTGTATAGACATAGTAGTGGGATATCTTTCTTGAAATATCCTCCATCAACTTTAGGACCTTGTAAAGACTGTCTGCTGAATCAGATAGCTTTCCCTTGTAACTGGCTACTTCCTTTAGTCCTCCTTCTATGTAGGCTATATCGGCTTCCATAGCCTCCCTGTTTGGGTACATCTTGTCCAGGTCCCATTTATATTCATTGGAAATTTCTTTTCTCTCTCTTGCCATAATTACCTCCACCTTTTATTTATTGTTATTTCTTTCTTATTTTTTAGATTATACATTCTCTATATTTAGCAATTTATTATATTTTATATTATACTCCACTTACCTTTATTTTAACTATAGGTTTAGATATTTTATGACATTTAAAAGTAATTCTCATATTATTTGCCAATCTATGCTATACTAATTATATTCAATTTATTTACGTAAGCTAGGACCTATATCGGTTATAAAAAATACAAAAAATATGATACAAGTTAAATATACTAGTTAGAAATAGGAAGGAATCATTATGCATAATAGTCACTTAAAAACCAGAAAATTAGTCTTCTATAGTCTCATGGTAGCCTATAGTTTGGCCTTATATTTATTAGAACAATTTATACCAAACCCTTTGATAGCCCTATTCCCAGGAGCCAAGTTGGGTTTGAGCAATATCATCACCCTCCTATGTCTCTTGAATTTTGGCTTTAAGGATACCTTTAAGATTTTGACAGTCAGGATCATCCTATCATCAATATTTGCAGGGGCTGCTACGGTCCTCCTATACAGTATAGCCGGTGGTTACCTCAGCCTAATTGGTATGTATATTGCCATCAAAATCAAGGGCTTTTCCAAGGTTGGAATCAGTGTTTTTGGGGCTATAATGCACAATATCGGCCAGTTGCTTGTTGCAAGTGCCATGATTGAGAATTTGACCATGATGACCTACCTGCCTATTATGCTTGGGGCCTCTCTGGTTACAGGTATTTTTATCGGTATTGTAGTCAATTTCACTGACCCCCTATTTAAGAAACATAGCCTCAGATTCAATCTATAAGATTTAATGGTAGGTCTGGGATGTATAAAATAAATTTTTATAATTTTTTTCACAGCAGGTAACTTGTCTTTACCTGCTGTAACTATATTCTTAATTTATCCTGAATGTTTTATTTTATATATTTAAGTTTATTTTAAGATATGATAACTATAATGTAAAAAAACAGCCACATAAGTAAATTTAGAAAGGAAGTATATGATATGAAATTCAAAACACTTATTTTAATCATAGTGGTCGCTATGGTATCATCCTTTGGTGGTGCTTTTGCAACTCTAAAATTCAGTCAAAATAATACATTTAAGAACCAGCCTACAAAGGCGACTAATACTACTCAGATAATTTCTGACGGTAGCAACAAGTCTCAAAACGTCTACCAGGCGGTTGCACAGAAGGCTTCCCCATCCGTAGTCGGAATTATAACAGAGGCTCCTTCAAGCTCTGACCTATTCGGAGAGGGCGAACGGACTACTAAGAGTTCCGGTACTGGTTTCGTTGTAGATAAAAGGGGCTATATATTAACTAATTCCCACGTGGTATCGGATGGCCGTACTAAAACTGTCAAGGTCCTATTCAATGACGGAACTACTACTACTGGTACTGTAGTTTGGAATGACCAAAACCTAGACCTGGCAGTTGTAAAGGTAAATAAATCTAACCTGGTCCCAGCAGAGCTAGGTGACAGTGACCAGGTAACTGTTGGTGATATAGCTATAGCAATAGGAAACCCACTTGGTACAGACTTTAGAAACTCTGTTACCCAGGGTATTATCAGTGGACTAAACAGGGATGTATCAACTCAGTCAAGTAATATGTCTGGCCTACTTCAAACAGATGCCAGTATCAACTCTGGTAACAGTGGTGGACCACTACTTAACCAGGATGGCCAGGTTATCGGTATTAATACAGCCAAGGCCAATGCAGACAACCTAGGTTTCTCTATACCTATAAATACAGCCAAGGCAATTGTAGAGAAAATAGTTGAAGGTAAGAATTATACAAGGCCAACTCTTGGTATATCAGGTATGGACGTAAAAACTTATACGGCTTATACGGGCCAGTCTCCTGATGTAAACAGTGGTATAATAGTTAGGTCAGTCAGCTCTGGATCGGTAGCAGACAAGGCAGGCTTAAAGGCAGGAGATATAATAACAAAGATTGGTGATTCAGAAATTAAAACTATGAATGACCTAAGCAAGAAGCTATATTCCTACTCTTCAGGATCTAAGGATACAATTACAGTCTATAGAGATGGTAAGGCTACAGACTTAAAAATAAGCTTCTAATTGCTAAATAAAAGAACATTGGTAAAAAGAACTTTAAAAAACAAACAAAAATTTCATATATACTAATAACCTAAAAAATATACACTAAAAAGACACCCGAGGGATCTTCTAGTAAACTTTCCATAATAAGAATTCTATTTTTACTATGGTCTTGCTAGACTTCCTTCAAGGGTGTCTTTTTCTTTTCTATAAAATTACATTAAAATCTAGGCTAGAGATCCCATTGGGTCCCATGGGGCCAGGACTATTGGTTGACTCTCAAAGGCCTGTCTTTGCTGGTCAGTTAAAAGGTCCTTCTTAATTACTATCTGGTAGGTATACTGGTCCATCCAGCCATCTGTCATAACGTAATATCCCTTATGACCTACCTTGTCACCCCAGCTGTTTTCTACCTTCCACCTGGTAGGCTGGCCATCAACTATATCTACACCAGTCAAGACCATGGCATGGGTCATCAAACTCTCGCCATACATCAACCTATCAGCCTTGCTAGTAGAAAAATCTACATCAAATAAGTCCCCTATCTCATAAGTATCCAGGGCCATTATGCCTGATTGGTTGTTGGAAAATTGGCCTACATCACAACCAAACCATACGGATTCTCCTGCAGATAATTGGTCTATGGCCAACTTCTTAAAGTCTTCCATATCCAGGTTGATATATTTTACCTCCTTACCACCAACTACATTTCCCAGCATCTCAACAGTATAAGACCTCATATATGGCTTGTCTTTTGTTGGTGCATTTATAACGGATACATATTCATTTAGGTCAAGACCTACATACTTGTCGTAGAAGGCCTGTGGTGTCATATCCTTATCTACGTGGTATTCCTTGTCCTTGTCCCTATATTTAAAATCAAACTTCTTTACCGGACTACCAAGAGATATGGCTAAGATATCATACACTTCCTTCATCAAGGTCCTTCTGGTTTCCAGAATTTCTTGGTCACTAGCCCCCCTGGCAACCAGGTTTCTCAGTATCATGGCATCCTTACGAAGCTTTTTATTTAGGTACTTGTTGACTTCCGTTGAGTTTGAGCTGGCCTGGACTTCCGGCATAGCCTCCTTTGGCACTAGTCCATACTTCTGGAAGATGGAAACAATCATATCCCACTGGCCTCCATCCTGTTGGGGTAGGTTTAATAAAAAGGCTACTTTCCTGTCATCAAGGGGTTTATTGGCTGTAGCCAATATATTTTCATGGAAGAAATTGGCCTTTTCATACTTGTCCCAGAAAAATACATAGTTCTGGGATAGCTCAAAATCATCTATCTTAAATTCTTCAATTATCCTATGCCTAAATGTATTTAGGGCAGCAAACATCCAGCAACGACCTGACCTCTTTTGGTCTGTAACCTTGCCAGTCTCTAGGTCAATAGAAAAGACTGGTCTAACAGTCTGCTTTGCTTCTATTGACTCACACGATGCCTGTATTCCATTTTTGTGGACAGCCCTCTGAGCCAAGACTTTTTTCTTGTCCCTTATAAATTCATCCTCAAAGATATCAGTTAAGTTCCTGCTTAGATCCATAATACACCTCCAATTATGCTTATATTTATTTTATATTATTATTTACACTTCTATTTTCACTTACATTTATATACGTATATAATCTTATTTATTTCTATCTTTATATCTTTCTTATATATAGGCAATTTTCATCCTATAGGTCGTTTATAATCCTATAGAATATATGCTCAACATACATCTCTATCAAATTATACTGGTGGCCTACTAATTTGGTATCTTTAATTGCCTCGGCAACTTCTTTAAGTTTTTCATCCCTTATCTTATCTAATATGTCTAGGTTGGCAGGCTTTATCTTGGTCCTAGGCTTGGATCCTTCATAATATTTCATCCTCATCAGACTAAGGTCTATCATATCACCATAAGCCTGCTTGAGATCATCAGCCATCTTTAGTCCCTCAGGGTCAAAGTCACCTGCATAGTAGACCTTGGCATCCTTGCTCAACTTGTCCATAAAGGTCCATATAGACTTTCTCAACTTACCGTGGAAGCAAACTATTGGTAGGCTGTTAAACATGGCACTTAGTATATAGAATACACTGGCATTCTCTACCAATATTAGGGCATCTCCCAACTCCGGATATATAAGGTCCGTCTTTAGTATGTGCTTAAGTGGTGCCTTCCATGAAACCTGGTTCCTGCAAGATGCAGACCAAACAGAGTTGACCTCACCATTAGACCTGGCCAACATATGGTTTACACTCAAGAAGTGGAATATATCATCCAGGAGAATTCCATAGTGCTCAAATACCTTGTCCCTATACTCCATATATGACATGCCAGCTGGCTTGTCCCCGTATGTAAGGGCTAAAATCCTAAAGAGCCAGTCACCCAAAACTGTTCCCTCATCAAACTCATAAGGGTTGGACGTAATCTCTGCAGCAAAAACTGCCAGATATATGTAATTATCAAAATTTACACCATCAAACTGGCCCGCCCTCTGGTTTATCTTTTCTATGGCATTACCAAGAAAATATATATCGCCAAGGGAAATCTCCTTGTACTTGTTTTCATAATATATCTTGTCCATAATCTCATCTAGGACGTCCGGTCTAACAGCAGAAAGTAGCTGTCTAATCTCATCTCTGATAGTTTCCTTGATAGCCTCTTTGGACGGTTTGCTACCATCTGAGTCAACTGACAAACTAATGCCTGTTACCTCTGATGCCAGGTAGGCTAAGTCATAGTCTCCATACTTGGTATCCAGGTGGGCACTTTTTATCTTGGCCACACTTACATCATTTTTAGACCCAAGGTCTGCCACTGACTCACCCACAAAATCTGCAATCTTGACCTTTTGCTTGTCAGTATAGTCCTTTAGGCTAATCCTGCCAGTCAGACGGCCATATCTTTTGTATTTCATCATCAGGTCCTTGCACATCTTCCTATAGGCTGATGAATTTTTATAATAGTTTATCGCACTTTTTCTACTAACCTTTCTACCCATGTACACCTCCAAAAATTTATCTTACAAAAGTCTACACACTTATACACTTATTATATACCTTAAATATATATAATTAAAGACCCCACATTTATATTATGTGGGGTCCTCACTCTTTTACAGTATTTCAAATATCCATACTATATTTAATATTTGCTCTTATGTATTTAGATAATTTATATTTGTCTACCTTACCAAATCTTTTAATACACTATACGGTAGGTACTTCTCTCCACCTATAGCTATAATGTTAGTTAATCTAGCATCCTTTATGTACTTCTTAACTACAGCATTAGTATTCTTATTTCTTGATGCTAGTAGTGTTGGCTTGTTATACTTACCAGATATTGGTGATATAACTAGGGCATCTGCAAATTCTTCGCCTGATGCTATAAAGGCTTCCTTGCTATCCTCGAACTTAGACTTGGCTATGGCAACTGATGTTTCATACCTGTCTTTACCTGCCATTCTCTCTAATACTCTTGGAAGCTTGGCTTCTGTAGACTTAGATATTGTACTAGTTCCACCAGCTATATAAGTCTTACTGATATCTAGGTCTTTGATAGCCCTTTCTATCTGATATGGTACAGTATCCTTCTTAACTAGTAGGATTGGATATGCTTCTCTAGATGCGAATGTTCCTACTGATAGGGCATCTGGGAATACCTGGCCAGATGCTACAACACCTGTGTACTTCTTGCCTGTTATACCAGTTACTCCTCTAGCTACCATTTCAGATGTTCCATACCTATCTACACCAGCAACTCTTTCTACATTCTTATCCTTGTCATAGACCTTTAACTCTTCTCTTACTCTTTCAGATACAGAATCTGGACCACCTACTATGATAACTTCCTCAGCACCTAGTCTCTTAATTTCAGCACCTACTCTTGCGTCTAGCTTGTCTGTTGGGTTAAGTAGGATCGGAGCATCCTTTAACTTAGCCAATACTGAAGCTGTCATAGAGTCTGGGAATAGATCATGTCTAACTACGATTACTGTCTTAGCCTTATCATAGAATCTTCTTGAGATTTTAATAGCTGTCTCAATTCTATCTCCTCCTCCTATTACACCAGGATTTGGAGGTGTTATACCACCAGTTCCTCCACCTGGACTAGAAGGTTTCTTTTCATTAACAACAGTAAGACCATCTTTCATATCACCCTTATAGATTACATTATATGTAGTGCCATTAAAGCTAATTGTGTTAGCAGTTTCTCCTACTTCCTTAACTGTATACTTGTGAACCGGTCCAGTTGAAGTTGCTGATACTGGTAGTTTTTCAAAAGTTGCTTTCCAGCCGTCTGCCTTCTTAAGTTCAAGCTTCTTGCCTGTTGCGACTTCATCCTTATATAGTTCAACCTCAACCTTATCTACTGGAGCAGTTATATTGTTACCTGCCTTATCCTTCCAATTCTTTACAACCTTAACATCCCTTATTGCTGGTACCAATGGTGTCCATGGTGTAAGCTTCTTGTTAGTTACAGTTAAGCCTGTCTTATGGTCTCCACCATATGTTACCTTATACTGGTTACCTTCAAGCTGAATATAATTAGAATTTTCATCTACTTCTTTTACAGTATAAGTATATTCCTGTCCTTGTGCATCAGTTTGCTTCAAACCTGACCAAGTATAATTTGTTGTTCCGTTTGTTATCTCAACCGGAGCACCTTCAGCCTGTCCATTCTTTAGAAGCTGTAGCTTGATTGTAGGTTTATTTCCTGTGACATTTTCCCACTTTTTCTCAACTTTAACATCTATTGTTTTCTGTATATTTTTAACTACAAGAATACCTGTTGAATATTCATAATAAAAAGGTTCATATCCTATTGGTACATTTTTTTCAACTATTTTATAAGCAATCTCTGAACCATCTGCATTATACTTAGGTTGGCCTGTAAATTTACCTTCCCAGTTTCCACCAGCGTTAAGTTCTTTTTCTGCTATTACAGTATTAGTTGGGTCATCTCTTTTTATAAGCTGAAATACTACAGGGTTTCCAACATCACCCTCCCACTCTTTTAGAACTTTAACATCTCTTTTCTCAATATTTGTATTTGTTATTGTGAATCCGTCTTCCATCGAACCTGTTACTTCTGATTTATATCCCTGTGGAACGTCTTTTTCTTTCACTTTATACTTAATTGGTGTTCCATTGGCCTCGTACTTGTCTAGACCTGTAAATGTATGTTCCCAAGAAACGCCAGCATTAAGAACTTTCTCTTCTATTACAGTTTCATTTGGAGCATCTCCTTTTATAAGCTGAACTGTGGCAGAGTTTCCAATTGGACCAACCCACTTCTTCTTTACCTTAACTTCTGTTTTTTCAATATTTGTATTTGTTATTTTAAATCCGTCTTCGATTGATCCTGTTACTTTTGATTCATATCCCTGTGGAACGTCTTTTTCTTTCACTTTATACTCGATTGGTGTTGTTCCATTAGCCTCATACTTACGTAGGTCTTTAAATATATGTTTCCAGTGACCTCCAGCATTAAGTACTTTCTCTTCTATTACAGTTCCAGTTGGGCCATCTCCTTTTATAAGCTGAACTGTGGCAGAGTTTCCAATTGGACCAACCCATGATTTAGTTACAGTTACATCTACTGTTTCAGGTACATTAGCAATTGTTTTTGAAGCGGTTCTGTCAGTTTCACTAAAGTCTGATTCTTTAACAATATTTACTTTTTCTTCTTCTTCAGTCAACTTCTTATATCCCTGAGGAGCTTCTATTTCAACAAGCCTATACTTGTCTTTAACTAGACCACCAAGCTCACCTGTTCCATCTGCCCCAGTAGTAATAGTACCCGCCTCTACACCATTACGGTCACGTACGACACTAAACTTTGCTCCAGATAAAGTCTCACCATTTTCATTTGTTTTCTTTAGCTTGATTTTATATACATATCCTGCACTAGAACCACCAGCACCAAGAATTTTATAAGATATTTCGTGTTCAAAGTGCTTTCCACTATGTACAAGTTCTGCCTTGTTTGTAAACTTTTCACCAACTATTGGCTGATAAGCGATTTTAGTTTTATACCTTATCTCCAATCCCTTCCCAGCCGGTCTACTTCCTATAGCAATAGAAAGACGATTATCTTGAATGCTAATATTATTTGTAAATTGATCTGTTATTTCTTTTGAAGTAGTAAACAAGATATCTGTATTTGTTGGATTACTAACCCATATACCTTCATATACTTTAACAGAACCTGGTACATAGCTAACTTTTGGATTTTTTAGTTCATCAAAAAATGTAGCACCCGTCATTGCTTTATTGTACTGATTGACACCAACTTTATACTCTCCCATAGTCTCGTCACCTGAATTCATCCAACCCGCCTTAATTAATTCTTTAGGTGTAACTTTCGGTGGATCATAATATACATCACCTGCATCAGTAACATGTCCATCCTGGGCAGTAAGTGTTACTGGGATATTACCTGTATTGGATTGAGTCTGGCTATTAATCTGAAGATTAAAGAAAAATGTTCCATTTACACCGGAATGAGTATCTACATAATTTGTATATGTAAGTTCAAGCTTTACAGGGCTACCATCAATTAATTTACCCTTGGCAACGACCTCATCTCCAGCCTTAACATCAAATGTAAAAGGAGCTGCTGGTGCAAAACCTACCGGTAAGGTAAGTATGGTCTTATCCCCATCATGAACTGCATGATCAGGTAAGGCATAAGTTGTGTGAACCCTGAATGGCCTCCATGCCCCTATATTATTGCCAGTAATCTGTTGATCTGATAAATCAGTAATCCTTGCACTTGTTATTACATTGTTTGGATATTCTGCTGCTGATGCTCTTCCCGAATACTGGAATATCATCGAGAAAATCATAGCAAACACAAGAAAAATGTTTAAAAATTTCTTCATTAAATTTCCCCTTTCTATTACTATTTTCATAGTTTTTATTAAAATTTTGTAAATAGACCTAAACTTTAATATATAATTCGTATTTATAATCTATTTAATAAGTATTACCCCATTTATACAAAGTATATTCAAAAATTTTCTAAATCTATATAAAAAGAAATCCCTATTTTGATTATTATAACATAGAAAAATAAGTATAATTTTAATACTATTTATATCTAAAGTGTATATTAATTTATCAAGTGTTCATCCTCTAGTCTCTTTATTTCATTATTGTCTGACAGGATTAAGGCTATAATCATAAGGAAAAGGCCTGCAATAATAATCATTAAAGCAGCACTTCTACCCTCTCCCCTTCCAATCAAGCTAAGGAACACTTGAGCTAGGCCACCACCATTTCTAAGAAAGGGCTTGATCACAAAATCAACAAATAAGCCAACTGAACCATACGCCACCACATAACCAAGTTGCGAAATCAAACCAATCATGCCCCAGGCCTTGCCCTGATGGACTGGTGGAACGGTCACCCTTACCAGGTAGTCCATGGCAGTATTGGCAAATGGAAGACTCAAAAATAAGCAAAAACCAAATATACAAACTAATATTTCACTTTCTCTCCAGGCAAATATAGCCATAAAAAATCCCATACCTAAGAGGGCATATTGGAGCATACGCGTGAAGCCTTTTTTAATAGTCACCCTACTTAAAATCAGGCCTCCAGCCAGCATACCAAGGGCAGATATTGTCGTGGCAAAGCCTACAAAGGATTCCCCTCCAAAGGATAAAAGCATGGGTATCATAAGTGTCTGAACAGTACCCAGGCATAAGGAAACCAAGGTGCCCAGCATAACCAAAAGCCATATACCCTTTTTATTATAGATAATCTGAAAACCTAGTCTCAGGTCTTCACCCAATTTAGAAGTCCCAGTTTTTGACATACCCCTCATTTCCTTCCTCACAAGATAGGTGATTGGTAAAGTAACCAGTATCGTGAAAATATCCAGAAGAAGAATTATGTGGATACCAGCTATAGTCAAAAGCAAGCCTGCAAGTATGGGTGAAAGCAGATAACGGGAGGCTGGTATCAACTGGACCATACCGCTTGCCCTTGTATACTCATCCTTGTCCAACAGATCAGATATGGTAGCGCGAAATGATGGTTCAACAAGACAAGAAAATCCGGAGCTAATAGCTGCACCTAACAATATTCCACCGACTAGAAGTCCTCCCCCTAAAAAGTTCAAGGAAAACAAAATACATAGGAGGCCTAAAATAGATAGTCCATCTCCCAGCATCATTAAGAGCCTGCGATCATGACGGTCTGCCAAGACTCCAGCAAATGGGGATAATAAAAGACCTGGTAGAAAACCTGCCATAATCATCAAGCCCGTCATACTAGCCATCCCTGTTTTTTGATATATAAAAATACCCAAAGCAAAAGAAGTCATGCCTGATCCACTTGTAGATATAAGGCTCGCCCCCCATAGCATAAGAAATTTCTTATAACCCTTAGTCACCTTGTCCACCTCACTTTGCATCTAAAGATAGTTCCTTTAATATGGCCAAACTACCCTCTTTTGCCCCTAATATTCTCTCCATATTATACAGGAGACTTTCAGTTCGACGCACCAGGTCGCTTTCATCCATATTTTCATAGTGTGGATCAAGGAATCCAACAATCATAGTCAAAATTATCTCCGCAGTTTCAAATAGAAAGGCATTGTCAAACAGGCCTTCCTCTACGCCTTCCTCGATAATTTTCCCTAAAAAGGGGCTAATTTTTTGAATCAAGGATGAGTTGCTTTTTTCATGAAGGAGTGCATTCTGGGGCTGGTTTAAATAGTCAATCATGAGGTCTCCCCCAGACTTACGTTTCATACTTGTGGTAGAAAACAGGGAAAAAATCTTTTCGTATACTGATAGGTCCTTCTTAAAAACCATCTTTTCCACTTTTTCTACTATTTCTTTTACTGATTGCTCTATAATTGCATCCATAATTGCCTCTTTAGATTCAAAGTGGTAGTATAGGGTTCCCCTAGCTATATCCAAACTAGTCACTATATCACTAATAGAAGTATTATCGTATCCCTTTTCTAAAAAAAGGGATAAAGAAATATCTAAAATTTGTTCTTTTTTACTTTTCATAAGTCCTCCTTATTTTTAGACTAACTCTTCATAAAGTCTTATTTTTTAGACTGACAGTCGGTCTTTTTTTCAATATTCTAACTAAAAAGAAAAATTTTGTCAATATAATTCAAAAAAAATCCACAAAAAAGCACATAGCTAAAAGAGTTTTTCAACCTTAAAGTCATGTGCCTTTTGATATATATAATTATTTATTATCTGATAGTAGGTATAATTGGTATAAACTTTCATCAACATTATAATCTGCTGAAAAAGATATACTAACCCAAATTAATATATTCTATAACAAGATCACAAAGTTGATTGTCCTTGTCATATCCAAAATAGACAGGATATACACCATCACCAAAGCCCGACTGTATCATAGGAATACTCAGGTCAGTACCAGGTATCTTAAAGTTTATCCAATCGCCCCCATCCCTCTGGTATAGGGGGGTTTCTATAAAACTCTGCCTAAAAACCTCTGCAAAGAAGTCATCATAGATATTCTTGTCAGGATTCTCCTTGTACCAAGCCTCCTCAAAGTCACAGTAGGCATCCCTAGTCTCTACATCCACTACTGTAGCAAGGCCTGCATCAACTGCAAATCCATAGAAACTACCTTCATCAAAGCTATCTAGGTCTTCATCACCACTTAAGGCTTCATAGTAGACCACAGGGTCCTGGTCTGTAAATTTCACCCTGGTTGCCACATACCTATAGTGGTCTTCCTCTATCTTGGCCACTAGGGTTTCTAGCCTGTACTTTCCTACAGGCACAGTCTGTAGGTATGGCAGTTCCCTTCTACTTAACCATACAAGGGGGTCCCTAACTATAATTTTTCCACTAGGGAAGTTCACCTCCCCCATATCCAAAACAAAAAGCTCCTTGCCATCTATTTCCTTCATTTTGAAGCAGTCAGCATAATTTACGCCCGGTGACATCATAGGCTTGATTTCTTGGTATTTTTCCATCCATTTTTTAGATACTTGCATTTTCTCCATAAAAAACTCCTTTAATATCTTACTACTTATATCCTGCTACCTATATCCTACTACCAATATCTTTCCACTAAATATATTTATTGCCTTTTTAATTTTAGCTTCCTACTTTATACCAGCAAGATTAGTAAATATCTTTATGCTAATAAGTTTATCGCCTTCCTAGTCTATAGTTTGATGCCTTCAGCTCTAGCCCTAATAGCATAAAATTCTTTGAAAGTATTCGGTTCCTGCTCAATTGTATCCTTCATCATAAGTAGCCTTCTCTTGCCCACTCTCCTGTCCAATACAGCGAATATCCTTACAATCAAATTTTCACTTTTAAGACTCTTCTCAATACTTTGCTGGTCAAATTCTTGAAAAGCAGCATAGAAGCTACGTTGGTCAAACACACCCAGTTTTAAGGCTGTATCATCCATAAAGGCATTTTCTTCCCTCATACGCCTTTCATATTTTTCGTCTTTTGGAAATTGGCCTGCCTTAGTCCAGTTGTACCAATAACAACCCTTAATGATTTCCTTACCATCATACCTGATTGCTGCCCGTCCCTCGTGGTCATGACTCCTACTGTATGTAGTTGCATAGTACTGGATATGCCCCTGAAGGCTTTTGGCCAGGTATTCACTTTCTAGCTTTTTTCTTATTCCACTCCAAGTTGCCATCTTATTTCCTCCATATCAATATCTAGTTGAGCTAAATATCCTTTAGTTTGTCTCTTTCATAAATTCCAATATATTCCTGATACCTGCAGAATATCCTAACAAGAAGAATCTTTTCACTATTTCTGATAGGTTAGAACAACCCTTCCAATGTCATTGAAATATTTTTTCTTCACAAATAGAATCTTATTATTCTTGTATCTTACCCCCTCAGATTTTTCTTCCTCAGTTCTAGGGGGTGATATTTTCAGCACCTCATAGGGGTCCTTCCACTCCCTCCTCTGATCATCAATAAGGTCAATCCATTTTGGGTCAATAAATATATTTTTTCCACCATCTATGGTAGCCTTGACAATGGTAGCATCAAGCAAACTACAGGGTGAATCAGTCAAGTTTTTAGCCTGTATGTCTATACTCGTAAATTCATACTGGCTGTCACTTTTAAAAGTATAGGTAGGACTAAGCTCCCCCGGTTGCAATACAATACTCTTTAGGTCCTCTGCCCTTGCATTTTTCAAGACAAGATTCTTATAGAGACAGTCCTCAAGGGTATCGCTACCTAAAATAAAGGACCGACCAATATCTGCATGGAAGGTAAATCCATCCGGGTTGTCCAAATGTGTTTTTATCTTGGGGCTAAGCTCCTTATAAATCTCTTGGTAAGACTTTACCTCAAGCTCACCTTTTTTAACCTGGCAAATATCCTGGTATATCATACTATCATCATCTGCCAGTCCTTTTAACTTAATACCGTCAATATCCATTCGTACTTCCAAAAATCCTTCCTCGATGATTATTGGGTATTTCTCACGCACAAAGTTGACAAAGTCCATAAGTCTGTCATAAGAAGCCCGCAAGTCTTCAAGTGACTTAACCCTTGTATAGTAGACAAAGTTGATAGAGCTATCATAAGAGAGCTTATCACCAGCAAGTCTATTGGTTTTTTCGTAGTCTGCTACTGCCCGTTCACCAAAAAGATTGTTAAAGTCCGTTGATATAGCAGGCGAACTCATGGAAAGTGGGTTTCGGGAAACAGTGTAATAAATCCTTATATCCGGATATTTTTTTAAGGTCACAAACCAGCGGGGATGGTATTTGTCTTGCTTGATGGTGTATGCATCCTTACCAAACCTCTTGTCTAGGTATTTAATTATCTTTTCGTTGTCCTCCTTGGTGTGGGCACAAGCACCTAGGAAGATGGTAGTGGCCACAAGAAGGAGAAATATTGTTATTTTTATAAGTTTTGTGTTCATAGTTTTTTCTCATAGAGTATCATATTTTTCGAAGCAATATTATTTTACTAAAACTATAATATATCTGCATAATATTTTTTACCCATTTTTGTTAAAATCACTTTGCCAGAAATAATTAAACCTCTAAGCAATCCTTGTCCATCATCATGTTATGCCATTCAGTTAAATCTTCTGGTAAGTAATAATATTTATGCACTCCATTTTCTAAAACTATTATCACAGGATTATTATTTTGATCTACTACAACTTTTTGCACATCAATGATATTTTGACCCTCACTTAACGCTAAAAGACGTCGCTCATCATTTGAATTTTTTGCAACCTCCAAAAAATAATCACTTAACTTATTACAGGCGAAACTATTGAAGTTTTCGCCTTGAGTATTAATATGCTCTTTAATCTCCTTACTTGAATCAAATTCATTCATAAATTCAAGTAAGGATAATAATAAAATTATATCATCCGAATAAATTCCATGATAAATATTATTAGAATGTTGAGATTTATTCATCAACTTAAAAATTTGTTTATAAATTTTAAGTTGATTTTCATCTAATTTAAACCATTTTTCATCTAATAATTTTTTCTGTATACTCTCATCAAGCGAATGATATCTCAAAGAATCGTTCAATCCTTTTAGCAATTTGGATATAATACCAGCCATCATATCTGCAATCCTAAGTCCGGAAAATTTTGTGGATTGTTCCTCGTATACATTTTTTAAACCACTATTTTTAGCCGCCTTAAACGTTTTACTATCTTCTCCTTCTTTTCCTTCTTTATCAATGATTAAAATATAATCATTGATTTCATTTTCTTGTAAATATTTATTGAATCCTTCAAAAGACACATGATAATCCCAATTGATATCTAGAGTCGTTGATATATTATCCAATACCAATAATATCTGTTCAAAATTATTTATTTCTCTTTTCTTTAATTTAACATTCTTTAAGTTCTGTTCAATTCTATCTCTGAAAAATTTTCTTAACTCTTTCAAAAATTTTTCTGGTGATTCATAAATACACTCTATTACTCTTTCTGGTCGATATGTAATAAGAGCTTTAACAATTGAATATTTCATTAAATCTATATCATATATACCATCATTTCCATACTCTTTAAATAACTGCGAAATTAAATATTCAATCTTACTGTTTATCGAAAAATAAATGTGTGCATCAATATCAAATATATCCAAAAAATCCTTTAAAAACATAGTATTTTGCTTGTTAAGAGAAGCTATACCATATTTAAAATCCTTTTGTTTGAATGTAGTACTTTTAATTTCTCCATTTTTATTTTTTCTACATAAATATGTATCTTCAAATTTTTCATATTTACATAAAATATCTTTACTTTCTGATTGGCATCCAACAATTATCGTCACAAAATTATCATAATAGTTAACAGCACTTACTGTCTTATAGCCAATTTTACGACTATGCTCAGATTCATCATAATAAAACTCATATTTTTTCATTTAATCGCGTCTCCTTTCCATCAAGTTATTATAAAAATCATTTAATGTAGTTCCAACTATTAAATCGATAAATTAATATAATTTTATTAATTATCAATAATATATATGTATTTTTGAACTTCTTTTTATTACAGTTCATCATTAATTACATTTATGTATTTCATTCTATATACCATTTTTCTGATATTTTTGCATTATCACTATCAGTAGTTGGATTAGCTTGATCAAATTTAGTTAGTGTTGGTAAATTAATTGCACTTCCAAAAACCAATGCATCTCCAGTTTGAAGGTATGTCAATTTTTCTATCATTTTTTGATTTAAATAGGGAACCATCTTTGAAATATATTGCAAACATCAGGCATTGCGTCTTCTACAAACCTCTTAAAATAATGAATTCTATCTTCTGAATTAATAACTATATTATTATGGATGCTAGGATGAAGGGTAGGCCTTTTTTCTGTTTTATGATTATGTCGTTTCTTAGTTCATCTAGGTTCATTGGTTCTCCTTTCGTATACTGACTAACGATCACTATATTTTTTCAATTATTCCAATTTCATAATATTATATTTAATGGAAGTTCTTTATAGTACTTCATTTTTATTTTTTAGTGCATCTCTGTAGCATCCCATTAAACCGTAGTAACTCATTAATGCTGGATATCTAGCTGCCGGATGATAGTAGTCTATAACAATACGGTTTTTCCAAACGTAATGATAATTTTCTGAGGTAGCCTTCTTATTGTATTTAAATGGAACAAATGTTGGATCCATTTTCTTTAATGTAGCATTTAGAGGACCTATAGTATAACCACAAACTATAATATCTGGATTAATAATTTCTATCTCTCTTAATATTTCCTCTGCATCATATTCTGCATATTGTATTATCTCATTATAATCAGACTTTGATTTTCCATCACTCTTTTTAATATTTATTACAGCCACTTTCTTAAGATATGAGTTTGCTTCAGCCTCATTCAAGCTTCTATATGGTTCAGTATAGTTGCTAGTAGTTTTTACAAGTCCATATGACCATTCTGCAACTCTTTTCCAAATATTTTTCCAAGGGCCATTATTAGATAAATCCTCTGCAAGATCATAATCATTCACAATTTTTATATCTCTGTGATATGCTTCTTTGAGTATAAATAATATTTTCTTATCTTGCTTCTTCCATTCTTCTTCACAGATAATACCGTCGCTATTAAATATTTTTCCTAAGTGCTTCTCTTTCTTTTTCCATGATTCAAATAAAAGCTCTAATTCTTCCATGATTATTCTCCTACTATTTTTAAATATTTCAGATAACTAATTATATATTTCTACTATATTTGTATTATTAAGGAACAAGATCTATACTTATTTACCCCTATAAATTTCTATAGAATTTCCTTTTAAATCTTTCCACTCCAGCCAGCCATTATTAGATTTACCAATTACTATCCAACCTGCACTAGAAGGATTGCTACATATAATATCTTCCTGTAATATGTTATCCTTTATCTTCGCATTTCTCCTGATCGATGGAATATATCCCTTACCCGTATTCCCACAATAACTTCCCTTTAATAAGGTAAAAACTCCATCTTTAACAACAGCTTTTCCATTTACTTTTCCAAATCCCCTTATTTTGCGGTTTAATATGTACTCGCCATCTGGAATAAATCCTCCATCAGATGCTAAACTCATCTCTACTGTAGATTCTCTAAACACTTCTTTCTTGGTCTTGTCTTTTGGATAAATTTGCTTGCCGTCCAAAGATGCTAGTAAGGATTTTGCTATTTCAATATCCAAGGCAAATAATTCTGTATTAGCAATTCTACTTTTACTAAAAATATCATGGATAAGCTTTTCCTTATCATCATATCCATCAACTTCAATAGCAAACTCTCTCTTCAATCCAGTTATATTTGCATACCCATTGCTTTCTAAAAATCTCATTCTGTTTTCAAATTGGTCGTTTCCGGTCTTGCCAATTTTTATGAGACCATTAACAACTGTCGTCATTAAATATATTATTCCCTTCTCCATAGCATTCCTCTCTATATATTCATCTTCTGTATTATTTTTATAAGGTTAATTGTACAAATAGATTATACAATTAACCATTTTTCCAATAGCATCTCTAACTTCTTTTCCTAATAAATAGTTAGCCTTTGTTAATGCTCATTTCTATTTCCTCTTTAGTCATGCCTGTAAGTTCCTTCACCCACAGTCCCACAATATCTGAAAGTACTGAATCACAAATATACTCATTTTCACCATCGGCATATTTACAAGAAAAATATGGACTTCTTGTAGCAGCTTGATAAAAATTCATTGCTAAATCTGCTAATTCATCAGGTTTAAAAAAAAGCCCCAACTCTTTAGCAATATCAGATCTAATCTTATCCCAGTCTTTGCCCTCAGTCCTATAGTTTTCCCTTACTTTTGATAAATATCCGTTACAATATTTTTTTAGTAGGCTTTGATTTTGATAAATATATCTACAGTTAAAGTCAAAAATATTTCCGGCATGGATTAAAAAAGTTAGTAGTTCTTCCAAGTTCTCTGCTATCCTACCGACCTCTCCTTCGCTACCGATAAATCCTATGCTGCCATCATTCAAAAAGACAAACTCTCCACCACTCCCATCCCGTGCGAAGGCCTTACATGGTATAGAGTATACCTCTTGATTATTCAAAAATTGAATTTCCTGACTTTGCTTATAAAAATATATATCACACTCATGCATCAGTAAGATGTTTAACTCTTTATTCCCCTTTATATATCCGAATAAGTCCATCGTTTTTTCTCTCCTAACTAATTAACACTTGTACATATCTTATTTAGATTTCTTCCCATCCTCCTGCCTGTGCATCATATTTTGCAAACTCACCGGTATCCGTAAATTCAGATGCAGTCATACCAACTTCAAAAATACAATCAAAGTCGTTTGAGGTAGAAAAATACAGGCCACTATCTGTCAGTAGGGCTTGACCAAAATCAGCATGTTCAAATCTTTTTCCGTCTTTGGTATTTCCTACATGTTTATACTCATATTTCAGCAAACGATCTTCCAGTTGTGACTGCTGGTCTTGTGTGAATTTTTCCAGGTTTTCCTCCTTTTCAAAGAAGTCTGACTGGTCTAACTCTTGTTCTTTTTGTTTTGTATTGATAGTATACAAAGATATTGTATAACTCATTGATACTTTCCTCCTTATAGATATTATAATTCTATCCCTTTCTTTCTAAATATTATAATTCTATCCCTTTTTTTCTCAGGTTTTCTATGCACTCAAGCAGATATTCATCATTATGATCTTTATAAATTGGGCTATTTATATTTATTTCTTCAAGATTATTATACTTTTCTGCCTTCTTTCCCCGATAATTTTTATCCCTCCACTCTATAGATACCTTATATCCTCTTTTTTCCATTTCATCCATAACTAATGAATGATAAACAAATAAGTGATATGGAGAATACAAAAATACATAATCTACTGTTTTATGTTTCTTTTTCCATCCATTTCCTCTAAGGGCACAACATTCTCTATGTTGTCCAAGAAGTTGATTTTTGGGCAATAGATGAATAATTTGTTCATGCCATAGTCTCATCTTGTTCTCCTCTTAGTAAAGTTGACTCTTGCAAATATTTATTGGGGTATTTCTTTAGTAAATCATTAATGTATTCAACTACATATTTCTGATTATTTTTCCCATCCATATATTCTTCCAGTCTGTTAAAAAATTCTTGTTTTTCAATTTCGCTTGCCTCTTTTTTGAAATATCCCCACACGTGAAGAATAGCATTACTAAAGTCTTTTTTGCTTTCTTCCATCTTCCTTACTTTTTCTATTTTTTGGTTTAGATGCGTAATATCTACTTCTTTTTCCTTCAAGTATTCTCTTATCTCTAGGTATTCTTTATGTGATTTGCTTAGGACATAATATTTGTTTTTTGCCCATAAATCTTCACATTCTCTTCTTATATTCTTGTGCTTCACATCAGCCCTTCTTTCTAAATACTCAAACCATCTGTGTGTCTGGTAGATTTGCACTTTATACAAACTAAATAATCTTTAAATTTATATTTCTAAACTACGCTTCAATACTCTTTATAAAATCAGTTAAAATATTTTTCATTTTTTCCCCATGTTCTTTTATCTGTACAGTACCCCAATCATCGTTAACCTCAACCCTCTGCTGCATTAACTCAAATTTCAAACTTTGGTCTGTAGACTTAAACTCTTTAATTTTTGCATCAGGCATTAAGTTTGAACGTAAGGAATTATGACCTCGCGACATAATACATAGATTACCAAAATTATTCAGTGTCTCTGGATCTAATCTCTTATGCCCTTCTCTCTCATTAGGATTTTGAGGATAAAAATGCTCAACCGAATTTCGGTATTTAAAATCAAAATCTGAAGCATTAACTCCACACCCTGTTCCCTGAGTTTCATTATACCATAGAACAAAATCTAGGAAGTTAAAAATGTAGTTAGGTGTATTTACCCCTCTGTCAAATACTGAGCTATCCCTAGTGAGTGATATGAATCGTTGACTTGCAAAGGCTATTAACTTTTTAATTAGCAAGTCTTTATCCTTCAAGACAGTATCATCATTCAATATTTGTAATAACCCAAACAAGAAACTCTTATAAATTTGACGTGGATCCGTTACCTGGAACATAGACTCAATCTTGACCACTGTATCCTGAGTATTATCATCAGAAAATGTATTACGTGGTGAAAGTTTCCTATTATTTCCACTCTTAAGCATATATGGTTTATGCAAACTCCAATTAGAGTCATCTAATGAATTATCATTTATGCTATCTGTCTTAATCACATAATTATCAAATAAAAAACGAGTTTTTAGTAACAAATACGTAAATTCATAAACATCTTTATCTGATTTAATAGAATCCTTAAATTGCTCAACCAAGCGCTTATCATCTAAGGAAATACCTCTTGATTCGTAATTCCAATCAAAGGGCTCCTTGTCTTTATATAGCTTCAAAACCTGGAGAATAAAATTAGGGAAATTTATGATGGAATGATACCTACCTGTATCATCTGTTTCATCAGCCTTGTCTGGATTCGGAGTCATTTCTAGGATAGCATCTAGAGAAATTGATTTAGAAACTGATTGGCTATTGTCATCATTAAATGCCTCTGAGACTTCCTCGAAATTTGTCGGAGAAAACACATCCCAAGTTCCAGAAAATAATTCACCACGAATATCTGGATCAAATCCTAATTGGACATATTTATCCATCCTTTGGCAGGCATTCCAAATCTCGGATACAACAAATCTTTTTTTTGCTTCCTCTTCAGCTAGTAGTCCCAGTAAGTATGCTTTTACAATCTCATGCTTTTCAAGTTGCTCACCACGGTCGTTCATAATTTCAAAGTAATGGTTTAAATCAGTATCTTTAGGTAGCTCATTTTTTATTAATATAACTTTTTTAAGCAGGTAATTAAAATACTCTTCATCAAACTTATTTGACGAATCTGTGCCCTTTTTTTCTTGAAATTTCTTCCTTATTATCCTATAAGCATCAACCAATTCATTGTCTAGATCTAATATTTTTTCAAAGTCATCTTTATTCTTTAATATACTTAAAATCTCTGTAGATCGTTTTCTACTTTCAAAACTTAACTTAACATCTATTTTTTCAGCTAATTTAGAGTGTGGTGATTCATTTTTTAAGTAACAAATCAACAAGCAAAGAGTTGTAAGTCTCTGCTGCCCATCAATCACACTGATTATTCCATTATTATCAGAGTGAACAACCAAGGAACCAATATAATATTTTTGCTCTCCACCACGAATATGGTAGTCATATACATCATCAATCAGCGTATTGATTTCATTTTCTGTCCAGGCATAGGCCCTTTGATAAATTGGAATAGTATATTCATTTTCGAATATTTTATACACACTAAATTCTTCCATCAGCTCTAACCTCCTATATATTTTTCATATATCTCCTTAGACTTATCTTTTACTTTATCAATATTTTTTAGTCGATATTTATCAATAGGTATTTCAAAATATGAAAGATCATTTACTGAAAAGGATTCAGCTATATAGTTAAACAAGTTCCCTACTCCTACATCACTATTAATGACGAATTTATTAATACTCCTTTTCTGAACCTGCTCAAGGTAAAATCGTGGAAAGTATGAATATTTAAAACACACATTTTCTATCAAATCATATTCACTATCGGAAAATCTATCGATGGCATATAGCATAGACGTTTTAAATAATGAGTGAACATAGCGAAAATACCTCTTATTTTCTACCCATCTACATAAGGATAAAATCGAGTTGCCTTCTGCTTTTGTAGTATCAGAATAGAAGTCATATTTTTCAAGAACCCTATTATAATAATCAACAAACTTAAAAAAATATTCTCCATTAATCATCGGTTGATCAATCTGAAATGCGTAATTTATTTCAGGTATGCCTTTTAGTTCGATGATCATTTGATTCTGTTGGTTTAAAGTATCAACATATTTCTTTGCCATTATAAGCGTCCAGGCCCATTTTAATTCAGAATTATTATCCCCTTCACTAATACCTTTAAATAAGTCAATATCCTTGTTAGAAAATCCCAAATTAGGAACATCCTTATTTTTAGACCACTGTTTTATTCTGAATAGGTAGTCTGAAAACAAGGTGTGAATCTGACTAGGTGGAATATTTTCCCACAGTTCAACCATTTCAAGCTTTCTATCTTCACTTCCTTTTAACTCACGAAGATGGAATGCTTTTAATAAGTCCGTTGGATGTAACTCTCTTCCTCGGTTATTAGATGAATCGAATAACTGAAAGGCTTCATCAAGATTAATCAATTTCAAGACTTGAACAGAACAATTGGAAAGAAAATATTCCTCAATTATCTTTTGATTATTTTTGTTCCGCTCAAAATATTCACGTATGACTTTACTGTTATTTACAACATTTTCAATAGTTTTTTGATGTCCTGGAAGATTAATTGACACTATATCTTCTTGTTTTTCTGTTAAATGCTTTACAATCAGTAAACTTGTAATAATTCTTTGCTGACCATCGACAATGTCTAGTTTATTACCATTATCATGCAAAATGATAGTTCCAATCCTGTACTCCGGATATTTAGAAAATCTTACTACATCATCCAGGAGTTGAATGACATTTTTAGCTTTCCAAGTATAGGGACGTTGATAGTCTGGAATATTCAAGGGTAATTCATCACTATTGCTAGCCAGCAGTTCTTTTAAGGGTTTTACATATGTTTTAACTTCATTTTTCACTGTATTGTCCTCTCTATATCTCGTAAGCTCATAATCTTTGATAGACTTGCTTGTAGCACCTGCTTCCACGATTTTGCTGACCTCAGCAAAATCGTATGTTACTTCATGTCCACTTTCTCACATGCAATCATTGCTCTATCAATGACCTTTTGAAAGTTTCGCCATTGAGAATAATCAAGCACATCAGCAAGTTCTCTTGCACTCCAATACTCACTTCCATCTTCTATAACATACTTAATATCTTCAAATTTCTTATATTCTTTTGCTTTTAAATTTGGCATAAGCACCCTCTCATTATTTTTATAATAGCTAACTTATATCAACTATTTCTCTTTATCTCTATATTTTTCAATAGAATTCCCCTGTAAATCTTTCCATTCTAGCCATCCATTATTGGACTTTCCAATCTTGATAAGACCTAGTATATTTATATCAACTATTTTTTCTTATCTTCCAATTGTTTCAAGTTCCCTTTATTTAATTTTTCTAAAGTGTACAAATTGATATTGCAATTTTGGAATTTATTTTTATATATTTATGAAAAATATCTATTCAGCATCCATTGTTGAAATTATTCCACCAACCTCACCCTTGGAAGAGTACCAATAGTCATATCTTTCTTTTAAAAACTTTTTTCTTTCATCTGAGGTGTATTTCATACTATCAATTGCATCATTAAATCCTATCCAATTGTATAAACCCATAGCACAAACAGGTCCGTATCTAAAGGTCGGTGAAATGTTAACTACATGATACTTTCCGTCCACCAGTTTACAGGTTACAAATTGCTTATAATCACTTATTGGTCTCAATCTATCAAATGACATAATAACTACGTTTTCATTCTCTTTTTTCTTCCTCAATCTAGTAAGGTGCTCATCATCAATGTATTCTTCCCTCCTACCGTAAACCAACAGATACTGAGGCTCAAATATTTTTTTTCTCATACTCAAAGGTATATTGTATTTTTCGTAAAAATTTAATATGTTTTCTGGTTTATTAAATATTACTTTCCACTCATCAATTTGATTCATAGCCTGAGTAAATTCGGCACTTGGTGTTTTATTTTTGGTAAACATTCGTTTACTAGGTTTTTCTATTTCTATAAATACAGGACAGAATGTTAGACTATCTTGAGCCATCCACATAAAATCAGGTTTACGTTTAATATTACAACCTATTTCTGGCTGTGTTATTAGTGCACCCATATATGGACAATGACCAGACTGACCAATTAACTCAAGTGCTCCTGGAATTAAACTTGGGTTCTCTTCAAAAAATTTTTGTAGCACATCTTCACTATTAGACGCTTCCAATATTTTACAATATTCTTCTTCAACCTTTTGACAATACTTGTCCCACTCAATTTCTCTTGGCACATTATCCATTAACTTACAATTTTTTTTTAACATATTTCTTATCTCCATTTCTAATAAATCTAAAGCCATACATATTAGATAAATTATTTTTATTAGTCAATATTTTTGTTATGCCACTTATTAAATAAACTACTTCTCCTAACTTTGATATTCGGATTAATTCCCTTACAAAAAACGTTAGCTCCCTATAATCAAAATCATCCATCATAGCACCACAAATAATCTCCATAGTATTAATGTACTTTTCATCAATATTATAATCTACAAACTTAACATTGGGTTGTTCTTCAGAAAAAATATTTTGAACTACTCCTTGTACCAAGTCTGGATCTTGTTCTTCTAAATACTTTTGCACATCAATAGGAATGTACAATAGCTTATACCTCCATTCTTTTTGAAATTCCCATTGCTTATTTTTGTGGCAACCTAATTTTCCAAATCCTATTTCAAAACCTTCACTCGAATCATTGATTATCTTTGGAAATATAAGCGATTCGTCATCAGTGTAAATCACCTTCGCACTCTCTCTTCTTTCTCTAATATTTATTCCATCATCAATAAATAATGGTTTTAACACAAATCCGCTTTCAAATATATACTTTGGTGGTGTAATATAAATCTCCGACACTTCTTCTAAATAACACATCTCTATCTTATTGCTTGAATATTCACTATATTCCGAATAATTATTTTTAAAAGGAAAACTTTCCATTTTTATACAAACACCTCGACTCGAATCTCCATACATTGCCCATTGCGGTATGTTATCTTCCTCTTCACTCCAACTACTTGAAAAAATAAATTTGCCTAAGTCATTACCTTCTCCAGTCAGTGATTCTGTTCTGTCATCCATATATTTTAATGATGTGAAACGTAATGTTTTATTCATAAGTATAAGTTTTAAAGTTTTTAAATCCGTATAGTGATATAAATATTTTGGAATCCCTTTTACTCTTTTCAAGATTACTTCCCTTCCTATATAAGTTTATTTTATAACTACTTGTACTCTTGTGTTAATAATTTAAACTGCTATAAATCGACATCAATATACAATATCACGTAAATAATTTATGCTATACTCAGTATAATAAGTTATAATATTACAATTTTACGCCTCTGGTAAGTCAAAAAACGTAGTACCTCTTGAGACACAATAGCCACACCATATATTACAATCTTACCATTCGATTTTGAGTAATATATCTTCTCTTATAAAATGCTTGAAACAAAGCATTTCTATATGATTACTAACTAAATTATTACATATATATATGGTTATTTTATTTTTTACAAGCATATTACAAGCACTAATCTATTAGTTAATTGCAATCCATCCACCAAGTCTATTCATACCTCCCTTCTGTATTAAATTCTTATGAGTTTTATCAAGCAGCTTAAAAGAATGAATGATATATAGCATCTGCCACCATAATTATTCAAACTTAAGGTTCCTTTTTAGAATCTCAAGTTTTTGTATTCATGTTCTGTTATCTGAAAACAAAAATATTTAAGAAATCTTGATACATTACTTATAATACGAACTGTATATTAATTATTGTCCCTTTAAGCATGAAGTTGGAATATTCTATTGTATGGTCTATTTTGCACCTCTTTTATTTAAAAAGCGGAACGGCTTGGTTTTTACGCCAGAACCAGTTCCACTTAGTATATTATTTAATTTGGTTTTCGAGTTTTTTCGGTTTTTCGAAATACTCATCAAGACACCTATCTAAAAATCGTTCCACAGCAACTGTTTTAGATTGTCCTGATTCTCCACAGAAGCGTTCAAGTTTTTCATTAATTGCTGTTTCCAACTTAATATTTAAAATCTTAGCATCTTTTTTCTGTCTTGGAATTAGAATCCCCCCTTGTTTGCAAGTTCTGGGAATAACTCCTCTAACTTGTCTTCAAGAGTACCGTTTTTAGCGTATTCTAGCGTATCACAAAGCTTGATATTATGTTTCTCAATCGTAATTTCGTCACTGAATCCCATGATGTACGCCAAACAGATTCTATAAATAATCTCTGTTGGAGCAAGGCCATATACCTGTTCAGCGAAGATATGGTTCAAACGCTCTTTTCTGTCTGGATATAGAGCTTTCATACGTTCACTTTGATATAAACGTTTTACAATTTCGGTGATGTACATACCGGATTTCATATAAAGATCAACGAATGTCTTATCCGGGTCATCAAAACAGCCAGGATTTTCACCTTCAAGACGATCAGCCATATCTTTTACTGTAGACTTAGGTGTAAAGATTTGGTTGGTCTTTTGTGGTGGAATATAGTCAAAGATGTCTTCTTCATTAGCTGCGTCAAAGTAATCCGCAAGTTTAACCTTAAGACCAAGGAATTCTTTCACAGAGTCATTAAATACAATTGGATCAAACAGATGCCCATCAAAGTGCTCTGTAGCTCCAGTTTCCTCATTCGGGTAATCACCGCCATCACGAAGGAATCTAAACTGTTCAAGAGTGATGCTTGTAACATCAATAAACACTTGATCTGGAATAATAAGGTCAAATGTTTCCAATGTTGTATTATCATCACCATACGCCATTAAGAACGATGGAATCGTACGAGAGAAGCCACGCAAGTGGTCTTTGATGGAATCTTCAATAGTACGCTTAGTCTTTTCCTTTTTCTCGGTCTCTACGTCGCGTACAACGGTTTCTCCTGCGTCTTTTACCATAGTATCAAGTGTTTCTGCCATACGTTCTTTAAACGCCGCAGAAGCCTCTATTTGTTTCTTGTCAAAGGTGTGATTAATTTCGACCACTTCCTCTTCAGATGTTGCAGCTGCAATTTCATTTTGCCTGTCTGCTTCGATAGAATTCTGTTCCACCTTGTAGCTACCGAATTCATATTCAAGAGCAGATTCAGCAACAGCATTGATTTTGTTCTCAATCTTCTTAGCCGTACGAGAAGACATATCTTCGCCATACTTCTGCGATGCTGTATCAATAATCGGCTTAGTAACTTGCTCTTTGAAAGCTTTTTTAAGCTGTTCAAGCTGTTTTTGTGCTTCAATATCTGCATCTTTTTTAGATTGCTCCGCTGCGGTATCAATGATATCTGTTAGAGTATCTTTTACGTCAACATTATCAAAAATCTTTTCTCCAAATAACGCTGCCGCCTCTCCAATGATCATTTCATCCGGTAATTCAACTTCACCATCTTCATTGAAATCCAATTCCTTACCCGTAGAAGGAGTAACCCCTGCAAGTGGGCCTGGATCTCTTGCTGGATCCATTTGCTGAATCATATCAATAACAGCCTGCGGAGCGCGGAATACATTACTAACATTTTGGAATAAGAAATCACTCATAAATCCTCTACGAACAACTTCTTTAGATTTGATTTTTCTTGGAATAGACAATACTTTTGCCGCATCCAATTCAATCATTTCACCTTCTTCATCCTCACCAATTACAGGGAAGAAGTTTAATAATTCTCTTACATGGTCTTCACGCGTACCGGTATCTCCTTTACCACCTGATGTATCAGAAGATAAGTCATTGGCAAATGCTTCAAAAATAATCAAAGTTCTTGCTGGGTCAAAATCAAATACATAAGCATCTTTCTTACGGAAGAACTCACTACCATTTGAGAACAAACATGGATTTTGTGCTCTAAATGCTGCCTGCATATATAATCCTGGACTCTTGATGCTAGAAAGCATCATTACTGCAGTCCATTCTGGAATAGTTACGCCAGTTGTTAACTGACCTACGGAAAGAGTAATCGTCTTTTCATAGGTTTCAATAGCACTTTTTACCTTATCGAAAGATTTTTGTGCTTCTTCACTTTCGTCAAGACGACCATCACCTGCAGCAAGAACTACTTTATAATCCTTAAATACAGGATGTTTTTCAAGTTTCTTAGCCAGTGCCTTTGCACTATCTACTCGATTAAGGAGCCATAATGTATGTTTTAATTCATTTCTAAGTTCTGGAGTCGAAAATGGGAACTTGGTCTGCATCGTCATAGCATCTAAGAATTTATCTACGGAACTATTATGTACAAAGAATCCGCGTTCGTTGGTTGCAAAGAATTCGTTTAAATCAAATGCATACTCTTCTGTTTCGCCATTTACTTCTACACCTTGAATAAGTTCATCACGAATAATTTCACTCATCTGATATGTATACATATTAAGTTTAGGCAAGTTCTCATAAGGGTTTGGATCCCCATCTACTGACTTCCAGTTTGACTTCGCCTTCTGTTCATCAGCATAAGTCCAGTTATAAATAGCATTTGTTGGGAACTTGTCATTTGCAAGTGCCTTAAATGGTGTACCAGAAAGATGAAGAGTGTGTTTTCTCTTAATTCTATCAAATGCAATATCTGATTTATATGTATCAACACCTTCATGTGCTTCATCAATAACTAGCATGTCCCATTCCATATGGACTACTTCTTCAAGTTTATTAAAGTGTCCTCCAAAGTATACGGAACCTTTTAAGTCTTGTAAAGAAACAAATTCAATACAACGTTCTCCAACATTCCCTTTAATTATCTCGTCTATATATTGTCTTCTTGATAAAACATGTGGTTGTGTTTTCAATGTATCTACTTCACTAACAAATAAAAATCCGGATTCAAAACCAAGGAACTTGCAGTAATCTTCATACCAACTGTTAGCAATAGCAGGGCGATTTGTAACAATAAGTACCTTTTCAAGCCCCATTCTCTTGGCAAGATCATATACCGTTAATGTCTTTCCAAAACGAGGTTTGGCATTATAAAGGAATTCTCCATGCTCGTGAATTGTAAAATAATCTTGTGCTCGCTCAACAGCTTCATTCTGTTCATTTCGAAGTCGGTATGGAATAACGTTATCTGCCTTCTTGATTCCTCTGTTTTCACGGAACTCATCAAGTCTTGACTTAGCTTCAGAAGCACTAATTTGAAACCATTCAGTACCTTTTTGACGTTTAACACCGCATTTCACAAGATAAGAGTGAAAATCAGAATCTCTAAAAAGTTCACCAGATCCATCATCGAATGTTGCATTCTTTGACCATTCGATATGATATTCTACATCCGCTGTATGTGTTTGTTGGCCGACACGTGTCTCAGCGTCTTGTTCTGAATAACCAATTTTTACCCAACCATTATGACGGGCAATTTCAGGAGTTGTGTAGCAATAAATAATTGGCACAACTTTTTTGGTTGTTTGAATAGTAATTTTAGGTGCCATATTATTCCATCTCCTTTACATTAGTTTCGATAAATGCAACTTCTTCAGCACTTAATCCATATTTTCTATATAGTTGTAGATCAATCTCGTGAATTGACTTTGACCAGTCAATATCCGATTTAGATGTAAAATCTTGGAGTGGAACGTAGCTAAAATTACCTGGAGTAATATTCTGTGTTTTCTTCAAGACAGAGAGCATTGTACGCGAAAATTTGCCTTTCAAATACTTCAAAAGATTACTGGCTTCTTCCTTTGTATCAAACAACCCAATACTAAAGAATGTTTCTGTATGTCCCATTAATGGTTCAGCTATTATTGAAGGCCCTAAAGCTTCTCCAAAAGCCCCAATCCCGCTTGCTTTTGGTATAAAAACTTTAAATTTTTTTAAATTTGATACTTCGTTTATATAATCAGCTCTAATATATCTATTTACCCTTTCGTTGTTGGTTCTACCAACAATTATCACATAATCTTTTTTGTCATTAGGCTTTGATTCATGGAATATTTGAGGTATTTTTCCGATTACATTAGATTTAAGATCATACTCATGTCCTTTACTTAACAAAGGTTTAATTTTCCCTTTTTCTTCTACTGTTGCCTTTTTTAATTCCGGATTATCCATATGCATTTTCTCTGTAAAATGATAAGAATACCCTGATACACCAATTGTTGCTAAAGATGTGCCTTTTAATAAAGGGCGGATCTTATACAATATACTGTTTAATTCTTCATATGGAGTAAATATTTCAATTTCTCCATAAAATTTCTCATTATTACGATATGTAATAGCTACTCCGCCTTTAATATCTGTATTAGGAAAAATTTTAGACGCATCTTCTTCGTAATGAAGAACTTTAAAATGTGAATCATGTAACATTTTGTTATTCCATGCTTTCGGAGTTGATCCAGCGTTAAATAGAAATCTTGCTGGATGAATCAATTCCACACAATTAGCTACTTCGGTAGCAGCATCCAAAAATTTATCATAAACGGGAGGTGCAAAACCTTTGTTGTCTCCAATAGTCTCATCCTGGTAAGGTGGGTTTCCCAGGCAAAAATCGAATAATTTTTTACTCATACTCTTTTAACCTCTTTTCTTACAATCTTTAAATAACATTGATGTGTTAGCACGCCAATCATAAATCTTACACAGAACAGCTTCCTCTGTTGTTTCTGTTGATTGCATTGTTTCTGCTTCCAATTCAAGAAGTTCAAACAACGTTATTTGATAATTTTCTTCATATGGCTTTCCAAGTGGTACTGTATCTTTTAGCCCATCCATCTGCCATATATTCCAACTGATAATGTTTGCAATACGTGTCAGCATCTTCATTTCTGGTTCATGATCCCATCGCTCAGTAAAATATTCGTAGAACGACAGAAGCACATTTATACGAGCAATAAGAAGGTTGTCCCCTTGGTATTCGTAGCCGTAGCAACTTTGGATTGCTCTAATCGCCCATTTAAGCCATTCTTCCTCTGTAGATGTGTTTTCATTCACAACACGTAGTTTGCGGTCTAAAAATCCGATTCTATTGATTGGCGGTACAATTAACTCACCTGTTGTCGTATCATAACGTGATACTAGGTATGGCGCTTCTCCACACGTAATCTCAAGCCTGCGTGAATCCACGTATTTCTTCCATGTGCGTTTTCCATCGAAAACTATCTTTTCTTTATTGACAGTCCATGTATTGTCATCATTCTCATGATTAAAGACATCTTTACGTCCAAACCACTGCTCATCAGCGTAATTGTTCATTTTGTTACAAAGCCACACAGGAGTCATAACTTCAGCCTTTTTACGTGTACGTTCCTGCTGTTCCTCAAGTGTCTTGCTAATACGAGGGCGCAGCTTAAACGCATCCGTCCAATTAAACAACGACAGCTTAATTTGGTTCTTATCGTTGAATCCTGGACCATATTCGCTATAAATTTCTGTAGCCCAGATAATGTTCTTTTTCGTTGATTTATCTTGAAGAAGGATCTTCAAGGTATCCTTTACGGGATACGCGTTAATATCAATCAGTTTATCCATTCATATCTCTCCAAGTCGTTGTGTTCATAAGTCACAACCCTTTCTTGTATTTATCGTAAATATTGCTATGCTTATTATACATCATTAATAAAGTATCGTCTACACGTTTCATTTTAAAAAGGTTGATTGTATAATCAATTTGTACAACAAAATAAAAAATGATTCATTGCGAATCCTGTGTTAAAATATAAGTCACAACACAAATACATACAGGAGGCCCACAATGAATCAACTTAATTTTAACACAAAAAAGAGAAACTTTAAACACCTAAGTGAGTATGAAAGAGGAGAAATTTATGCCATGATCAAATTAGGTTGCTCAATATCTTCTATTACCAGCCACCTAAAAAGGTAAAGAACTACTATTTACAATGAACTTAAACGCGGTAGCGTAGAACAAATAAAAAATGGCCGAAAGGTCATAGTCTATTATCCTGATGCAGGACAAGCCCAGTATGAAAGAAACAGGGAAAGCTCAAAAAAGAAGTTCAAAGCATTGGAATGTATTGACTTTATCAGATTTATTTACATCCTCGTCTACAAATTGAATCAGTTCGATTGGTGGATTCAGATAAGCAACTCTCGCTTTACAATTCTTTCTTTGAAACAGCTTGTCTGTCTCCTCACCGGTCATCATGATTTCTCCTTGGAATTCAAGTCCAAGAATGTCATTGTAAAATGCTATTGAGCGATCTAAATCAGAAACAGTTAATCCAACATGATATATTCTTCCTACCATTTTATATATTCCTCCTCAAATATAAATCAAATTTAGTCTAACAAATTTTTTATCATCTGTTCCGGAGAATCCATAAATCTCTTTGTTATTAAAAAATGTTCTGTTTCCTTGTAGTCAACTGATTTTATTTCTTCTTGAGTTATTTCAATAACTTCTGCATCTGGAAATGTCATAAGTATGGGTGAGTGTGTAGAAATTATAAATTGAGAATTATTATCTACTAAATTTTTTATATAACATATCAATTCCATAAGTCTCATTGGTGATAATGCAGCCTCAGGTTCATCTAATATATATAATCCGTTTCCAAAAAATCTATTTTCTACCAATGCCATAAAACTTTCTCCATGTGATTGTTCATGTAAAGATAATCCACCATAGCTTAATATAATTGGTAGACCGCCCGGACCGTTATCCAAGTCATCAATATTTGATGCTACATTATAGAAACTTTCTGCTCGTAAGAAAAAACCATCTTTTTGTTTTCTCCACCCTCGACTCACTGTAATATATTCATGAAGATTTGAATGTGATTCTTTAGTGGAAAAACTGAAATTTACACTTCCACCTTCTGCATTAAACCCCATTGCCACTGCTAATCCTTCTATCAGTGTGGATTTTCCAACTCCGTTCTCTCCAACAAAAATTGTGACTGGTTTAGTTAATTCCAGTTCCCCTATTTTTTTTAGATTTGATATTATAGGTAATCTCTTTAGATAATTGTCACTTGGAATTTCTTTAGATAAAAATATCTTGTTCACATATAAATTTCTATTTAGCCATTCATTATCCATTTATACCCTGCCTCCGTATTTTCCCAAAAAACAAAACTTGATGCTTATACTTAGCGGCAACTTCAAATTTGTCACTCGCTGTTTTCTACAAAAGCCTCCCACCAAAATGATGGAAGGCTTTCTAAACTGTTTACCTAAATTCAACAACTCCCTTTTAGACCTGCTTTTTCTTGTTTTTAGTATCAAAACAGTATTATTTAGGGAATTTTGCTACTCCAAAATCGCTAAACCCCTGTATTTTCAAGTATTTCGCAACAGTAATATATTAGTTTCTGTTATTCCCACTCAATAGTTCCAGGAGGCTTACTAGTTATATCATACACAACCCTGTTGACCCCTTCAACCTCATTGATAATCCTATTAGAAATCCTCTCCAACACATCATAAGGAATCTTGTACCAATCAGATGTCATACCGTCACTTGACGCAACAGCCCTCAATCCAACCAGGTGGGCATATGTTCTTTCGTCACCCATTACACCTACAGTCATTACGTCTGGTAGTGTAGCGAAGGCCTGCCATATTTCCTTGTATAGGCCAGCCTTTCTTAGCTCGTCCATATATACGGCATCGGCTTCTCTTAGGATGTCGCACTTTTCTTTAGTTACTTCTCCGATTACCCTGATACCAAGTCCTGGTCCTGGGAATGGGTGTCTAAATATTAGGTTTTCTTCTATACCTAATTCTAGACCTATCTTTCTAACCTCATCCTTGAATAATTCTCTTAGAGGTTCTATTATTTCCTGGAAGTCTACATCTTCTGGCAGGCCACCAACATTGTGGTGAGACTTGATTGTTGCAGATTCTCCACTACCAGATTCTACTATGTCCGGGTAGATTGTTCCCTGCACCAAGAAGTCCATCTTGCCTAGCTTCTGAGATTCTGCCTCGAATACCCTGATGAATTCTTCGCCTATTATCTTTCTCTTTGCTTCTGGCTCTGTTACTCCAGCTAGCTTGCCTAGGAACCTGTCTTCTGCATTTACCCTGATTAGGTTCATGCCAAATTTCTGCCTAAAGATTCTCTCTACATCGTCACCCTCGTTCTTTCTAAGTAGACCGTGGTCAACGAATACGCAAGTCAGATTATCGCCTATAGCCCTGTGCATCAAGGCTGCTGCTACTGATGAGTCTACACCACCACTTAGGGCGCATAGGGCCTTCTTGTCGCCTACCTTTGCCTTTATTTCTGCCACCTTATCATCTATAAAGGAGCTAGTAGTCCAGTCACCACTTACCTGACAAATCTTGTAAAGGAAGTTTGTAAGTATCTTGTCGCCTTCGATTGAGTGCTCAACCTCTGGGTGGAACTGTACACCGTATAGTTTCTTGTCTACATTGTGCATAGCTGCTACAGGACAATTCTTTGTAGTTGCTACTACATCAAATCCCTCTGGCACTTCTAGTATATAGTCTGTATGGCTCATCCATACCTGCTTGCTTGATATTCCTTCAAATATTGGTGACTGACCATATTCTATGACAGTCTTACCGTATTCTCTAGTCTGGTTGTCCCCCTTCTGGACCTTACCACCTAGTAGGTGGGCCATCAGCTGGTCACCGTAGCATATACCTAGTATTGGTACACCTATTTCAAATATTTCTCTTGAAATCTTTGGTGAATCTTCCAGGTAGGCACTGTTAGGACCTCCTGTGAATATTATACCCTTGGGATTTTTTTCCTTTATCTTTTCAATGCTAGTTGTGTATGGTAGGATTTCACAATATACGTTGTTTTCCCTTACTCTTCTAGCAATTAGCTGGTTGTACTGACCTCCAAAATCAATTACAAGAACTATCTCGTGTTTCATATTTTCTCCCTTCTTATTCCAGCACTAGATTTATCAAATAAATATACGAACAATCTAAGTCCTATTGAAATATTTTTTCGTTTTAATTTTCTTATAACAATTATTATACCATAAATTAGGGGTCTATATCAGCATAATTTCATTAATTATATCCCCTGTGTGAAGATAAAAATGGAGGTCACATATCCGCCTCTTTGTGGTCTGGATACGCACCTCCATTTGCTTGTCTTATCCTGTCATATACCTGTCTTAAACTACATCATTCCCGGCATTCCACCTGGCATACCTGGCATATCATCATCGCCTGGTAGGTCTGCTATGGCTGCTTCTGTAGTCAAGAATACACTTGCTATAGATGAGGCATTCTGTAGGGCAGACCTGCTCACCTTAGTTGGGTCTACTATACCTGCCTCTATCATGTTTACATAGTCTTCGTTTAGGGCATCAAAACCTATCTGAGAATCTGAGTTTATTACGTTCTGTATGATTACAGATCCTTCTAGGCCTGCATTAATCGCTATCTGTCTTAGCGGTTCTTCTAGGGCCCTTCTGATTATCTGTGCACCTAGCTTTTCTTCCCCATCTAGTGATGCTACTAGTTTATCAACTGCTGGTATTACGCTTACAAAGGCAGTACCACCACCTGCTACTATACCTTCCTGAACAGCTGCCTTAGTTGCATTTAGGGCGTCTTCTATCCTTAGTTTTCTTTCCTTCATCTCTACTTCTGTAGCTGCTCCCACCTTGACAACGGCTACTCCACCTGATAGTTTGGCCAATCTCTCTGCCAATTTTTCCCTATCAAAGTCTGATGTAGAGTCTGCCATCTGCATCTTTATCTGGTTAATCCTGTGGCTTATATCTTCTTTTGAGCCTACTCCACCAACTATAGTTGTAGTTTCCTTGTTTACCTTTACTGTCTGGGCCCTTCCTAGCATTTCTAGCTGGACATCCTTTAGGTCAAAGCCTAGTTCTGTGGATACGAACCTGCCACCAGTCAGGATAGCCAGGTCTTCTAGCATGGCCTTTCTCCTGTCACCAAAGGCTGGGGCCTTGACTGCTACTACATCAAATGTACCCCTTAACTTGTTGACTACTAGGGTAGATAGGGCTTCACCCTCTAGGTCTTCTGCTATGATAAGTAACTTGCCACCATGCTGGACTAGTTCTTCAAGCAATGGTAGTATTTCCTGGATATTTGAAATTTTCTTGTCTGTAATAAGGATGTATGGGTTTTCTAGGACTGCTTCCATCTTTTCTACGTCGTTTACCATATAGGCAGATACAAAGCCCCTGTCAAACTGCATACCCTCTACTGATTCCAATTCTGTAACCATTGACTTTGACTCTTCAATAGTTATTACCCCATCCTTGCCAACTGTCTTCATGGCTTCTGCTATCAGCTTACCGACCTCTTCATCACCAGCTGAAATTGCTCCTACCTGGGCTATTTCTTCTTCTGTATTTATCTCCTTAGAGTTATGCTTTAATTCTTCTACTGCAATATCTACGGCCTTTTTTATACCCTTCCTAAGCAGGATAGGGTTTGAGCCTGCTGTTACATTCTTTAGGCCTTCTCTTATGATTGCCTGGGCTAGGACTGTAGCTGTTGTAGTACCATCTCCTGCCACGTCATTAGTCTTTGTTGCTACTTCCTTGACTAACTGGGCTCCCATATTTTCAAACTTGTCTTCTAGTTCTATTTCCTTGGCTATTGTCACACCGTCATTTGTGATCAGTGGTGCCCCAAACTTCTTGTCTAGTATTACATTCCTACCCTTTGGTCCTAGTGTAACCTTAACAGTGTCTGCTAGCTTGTTTACACCTGCTTCCAAAGAGGCCCTTGCATCTTTTGCAAACTTAATTTCCTTTGCCATTTTAAAACTCCTTCCAAATAAGTATCTATCTTTAGGATATATCCTGTATATTTTTTATATCTTTTTTTATTTTTTAAGCTTTTTTATCTAATTCTATATTTCAAAATAGATACTATACCAATATACCTACTATATCCTCTATCTTTAGGACTATAAATTCATCCTTGTCTATCTTTACTTCTGTTCCGGCGAACTTGTTGTAGATTACCTTGTCGCCTACTTCTACTTCCATCTCTATTTCCTTACCGTCAACTATACCTGAGCCTACAGCTACAACTTCTGCAAACTGGGGTTTTTCCTTGGCAGCACCCGTCAAAATTATTCCACTGGCTGTCTTTTCCTCGGCTTCTACCCTCTTTAAAACAACCCTATCTCCTAATGGTTTTATTCTCATATTAAACACCTCCGCATTTATTTAGCACTCGTTATATACGACTGCTAATAGTATATATCTTTATTCTTAAAAAAAGCTTAAGTTAAAGTAGTGGTGAGAAGAGCCTTGATATTGACTCTGCTAGCCTCACCCACATATTTCTGAGCCTATAGTCTTCCTCCAAAAGTTGGATGGAATCTTCCTGGTCAGCATAAAACTGGTCCGCAATCTTGTTTACATAGTCCCTGTCATAGATAAAGGCATTGACCTCAAAGTTGAGCATGAAACTCCTTAAATCCATGTTGGAAGACCCTATAGATGCCAGGTCATCATCTACCAAGAATACCTTGGAATGGATAAAGCCCTTCTGGTATAGGTAGACCTTGCCACCTGCCTTCATTATCTCTTCAAGGTAGGAGTAGGATGCCACATTTACCAGGTAGTGGTCTATCTTCTGGGGGAAGATAATCCTGACGTCTACACCACTTAGGGCCGCTGTCTTTATGGCCTTTAGGAGGCTCTCATCCGGTATAAAGTATGGGGTCTCGATATATACCCTCTTCTTGGCCTGGCTGATGGCTGCAAAAAAGGCATAATGGATGTCTTCCCACTTGCTGTCAGGTCCTGTACCAACTACCTGGATGGCCGTATCTCCTATAATTTCCATCTTAGGCATATACTTTTCATCATTTAATAGCTCCTTGGTCGTCAGATACCAGTCAATTATAAAGATGAGTTGGAGCATGTGGGTTGCTATCCCCCTTATCCTGATATGGCTGTCCCTCCAGTAACCAAACTTCTTGAACTTGCCCATATATTCGTCGCCTATATTGAGGCCACCCGTATAGCTTATCTTACCGTCAATCACTGCAATCTTCCTGTGGTTCCTGTAGTTTAGCTGGCCACCAAAAATTGGAAACTTGGTCGGCAGGAAGGCTGCACACTTGACCCCGGCCTCTTTTAGTTCTTTTAGGAAGGCCCCTCTTATCTTGAGTCTCCAGCAGGCAAAGTCGTCATACAAGAGCCTGACCTCAACCCCACTTTTTGCCTTTTCTATGAGGATGGCCTGTATTTCCCTGGCTATCTGGCTGTCCTTGACTATAAAGTACTCCAGGTGGATATGGTCCTTGGCTTCCTTCATATCCCTGATTAGGCTAGCAAACTTCTCGTGTCCATCCTTATATATTTCCAGTTCATTGTTGGTAGTATATGGAAACTGGCCTATCTTAAAAAGAAGCCTGACTACCCTCTCCTTGATAGGGCTGACATCATCCCCCATCAGAACCCCGTCTTCCAACATCTTCTGCTGGTTTTTAACTATATTCTTTAGGGCTTCCATACTGTATAGTAGCTGCCTGTGACTCAGCTTACTAGACTGGGCCTTGGCCTTGAATAGTTTTTGTTTTCTGATATTCCTACCAGAAAATACATAAAATACTATACCTACTCCTGGAAAAATCATAAACATCAAGAGCCACAAGAGGGTCTTTGATGGGTCCCTATTATCCAAAAGTATCTCCATTGAAATTATTATCCCAATTAGATAGGACAATAAAATTATTAAAGCTATAACTTTTAATATCATCGCATCCTCCTACCTATATAAACATCTTTTTCTAAAATAGGCCTACTTACCTATTTCTACTTGTCTTTCCTAGTAATATGGCCTACTTTCTTATACCTAGTAGCTTCACATGATATAATAGGCCTACTTACCTATTTCCAGTTCCCTCACATAGTAAAATAGGTACTGCTGGGCAAAACCTGCATCATCACCAAAGAGGTCCATACCAAACTTCCTCATCTTAGGCAGGCTCATGTCCTCTGCCCCGTAAAATTCCTGCATTACCCTCTTTACCCAGACATCTACCGGGAAGGACTGGTACTTTCTCATGCCAAATAGGGCTATACAGTCGGCCACCTTGGCCCCTACACCCTTGAACTTCATAAGCTCCTTGTGGCAGGTATCCTGGTCCATATCCACAAAGGCCTTAAGGTCAATCTTTTCATCTAAGACAGCCCTTGTAGTGTGGTAGATATACTTGTCCCTAAAGCCGGTCTTACAGTCTCTAAGGTCTTCTATGCTTGCCCTGGACAATTCCTCTGGGCTAGGAAAGGCGTAATAGTCCTTGCCCCTATAAGTTCCTATTTTGTGGCCATACCTTTCCGATATATTGTTGATGGCCCTCTGTATCATAGGTATCCTGTTGTTAGAGGATATTATAAAGGAAATCAGCATCTCCCAACCATCCTGCTTTAGGATCCTGATACCAGGCCCAAATTCTACTGCCTTTTTCAGGTTTTCATCATGCTTGGCCAGGTCCTTCTTTAGGGCCCCATAGTCCCTAGCAAGGTCAAAGTATTCATACCATATATTTTCAAAGTCTTCCAGGTTGGTGTTGTCTATATGGATAGAATCACCCTCCTTATTGATATTGATAACCCTATTCATGGCAACCCCCGTATATGACCCGTCTTCCTGCCTTATCCACCTAAAGCATTGGCCACAGTCAAATACATGGGCGGGTTCAAAGTCCTCTATACCCTCTAATATAATCCCATTTTCAACTTCTCTTATCTGCATCTTATCCCTCTCTCCTAAGATTTATTCCAAAGCTACTTTCACTTTATTCCAAATCATATATCAACATACTCCAAGCCTAAGCTTTGTCGACTATAAAGCTTTTATCCTAAATATATCGATTTATTTAAAAAGCAGCCATACATTAGTACAACTGCCCTATTTTGCTACTAGCCATTAAGCCTATCTCTAAATTCATCTGGGCTTAAGACGTCTTCAATTTTTGCATTGACCTCTACAACCTTTAGGCCTGTCATGCTCATTACCTGTTCTTCAATTATTTCCTTAAGCTTCGTGTAGATATCCCTGGCATTCTTGCCAAATTCTAACCACAATCTCAGGTCAACTGCAACTTCAGTTTCACCAACTTCAACATTTATACCACTGCTTTCATTTCCCCTGCCTACTATACCTGAAAAGGCACTGTTACTCTTGACAGTAGTGATACCCTCCTGGCCCTTTATAGCCATGGCAACTATCTTGGCTATTACCTGTTCTTCAAATACCAACTTGCTATTGTGCTGGATTTCTGTATTATTATCCTTGTATTCCATCTTTACACCTCTCTATTAAACTTTTTGCACTCCTATACCGTATAAGTACCTAAATAACTTTTACCCTATAGCTACTTGAATTTCCTAACTATGGTCTCAAAAACACCTACAACAAATGGGTTCTGGTCAAATAACTGACCGATTATATTTGCTACAAATACTACCAGACATATTACAAGTGTCTTTAAGAAACCAATCCATAAAAATAAAATCGCTATTATAATTCCAACTATGGTAGCTACAACTGTATTTGGTTTGTCCTTGTAGGCTGCTAGTAGGATTCCCTCTAGCTTTTCTGTAAGAGTTTTTTTCTTGACATTGTCAATTAGTGGCTTTCTCTTTTCACCACTTGGTTTTTCTGACCCTTCCTGGCCATAGTCACCCTCTTCATAGGCTTGAGAATAAGCATTTTCAGGCTCTTCCTTTTTTGCCTGGTTAGAAGTGCTGTCTTCAAATATTATCCTGGCTTTTACAGGCTCAGTCTTAGCAGCTGCCTCCTTGACAGGTTCATTCTGACTATCAAATATATCGTCTATATCTTCTATATGGTAATTTTCATCTATCATTTCGGCACCCCCTTACTTAACCCTTTTAACCTTGCCCCTAATCTCAGATCCAGTATTGGATTTCTTAGGAGCCTTCTTAGGCTTGTTGTCCTTCTTCTTTTTTTCTACATCGTAGAATTTAATATTTATTTGATCTACCCTCTGGCCGATAAAATTTTCAACTGCCTTGTGTAGTTCTTCTTGAATCATATTAGTTAGGCCTGTCATACCTATAGCCTGGTCCCTATCCCCAGTGTAGTGGTCCTCTTGACTTCCCTGGGTTTCAGGGTTGGCTTGGTCTTGGCTACCATCGTCTACTACCGACACAAGTCCCATATCCTGGTTTCCTGCCTGGCCAAGACCTATGTCAACCTGGTCTAAATCGGCCTGTCCTGGGTCTTCACTGGTAAATACCTGGTCGTCAATAGACTTATCTTCTGCAAAATAGCTTGTCTGCATATATTTCGTATAGTCAAGCCCACACTTTATATTTATTTTCACATCTGGATTGCCATCGTTCTTGTTTCTAGCCTTGACCCTTATATCCACCTGGTCTATCTCTTCAATCTTACCTGCAGCATGTCTGATGGTCCTCTCTATAGACTTGTCAGATATCCTAATAGTCCCCTCATCTTCAAAGAGAAGAACATAGCAATCGTAGGACTTCTTGAATAATATATATATTGCCCTTAGGCATGTCACTCCTAGTACTAGGACTAGGCCTATATTTACAAGCATAGTGTAGCCAGCATTATCCCTGACGGCATCTACAAAAGTCTTCATAAACTCTAAATCAAAGGCCATGGAGTACAGGACTACTAGTAGACATACTAGGATCAAGAAGTATATTAAATTTATTATTTTTCTAAAAGTAGACATATCATTTCTCCTAAATATTATATCAATATTTACATATAAGTTCACAATTCTAGTTTAGCACATAAAGGGCATAAAAAAAAGATATTTAATATAATATAGGGAAATATATTTACAATTAATACATTTCCCTAAACTTAAATAAGATTTTCCCCTTATTTTCCACTTATTAACTTATATATTTTTTCTGCCTTTTTATTCTTATCACCACTGATATAGACCAGCTTATTTTTGAGTTTAACCCTCACAAGTGGCCTCTTGGCACTGTTGATATAGAGATCTAGCCTTCCAGACTTCTTCCCCCTAAACCTTCCTATACCAATTTCTCCCATACTTATTCCGTTGGTCCTTATATAGGAGTCATCTTCCAAATCATCAACGAGGTCAAGGTCCAGGATATCTGACCTCTTAAATTCAGTCTTATACATGCCTGACTTCACACTTATCTGGTCATTGCCAGCCTTTACTATTACATTCTTATCAATAGGAACCAGGCATATCGCAAAAGTTCCCAGGATTACCAATAGGAGAACTATGTTTATTACTATTGCTGACTTCTTGGCCATATTAAATTCCTGGTTCATTGTGTTTAACCTGCTAGGTACAAAGATTCTTTTGTCGTTTGGGTTGGAGTACCAGCCCTTTCTCCAGTAATAGTCATCATCCATATATTCAATATTTTTAGCCTGGCTAAGTATGTCATCCTTCTTTGTATTGACTATCTTGGCTACAAAGGCCACAACTATACTTGATATAACCAGGCCTCCTATGTAAATGCCAAAGTCTATCTCATACAACCAGGCATTTTTAGACAACCTATAAAGTATATAGGCATTTGTCAAGAATACCATTATATCCCCTATCAGGCAGGCTCTGGACCAGTATAGCTTGTCTACCCTATTGGCCATGTAGTTAATTTTACTGTCCTCACAGTATACCTGATTTTTTCTATCCCCGTAAATTATATGGGTAAAGAGGAAGGATAAGGACATGACTAGGCCAATAGCTAAAATTATCAGACCAATGAACCTAAAGTCCTGGTAGTCTCCAGGGACCATACCCTTGGCCACAGCCTTAAATATATTTCCACCTATTAGGATATCTATCAACAAATATGTATAGACAAGCATAAAAGGTAGGTGGACAAGTGGATGTATTTTAATTTTGTCGACCATGCTAGATACCCTAGTATCTATCTTTACCAGGCTAGATCCCTTTGTCAGCCATCCCTTGTCCTCTTTAAGCCTGTACATATCCCTCATGCAAAATACGGAAATATACTGGTAGTAGCCTATTATAAAGACAAGCCAGGTCATATAGACTACAATGAATAAACTAACATCAAGCCAGATTATTGTCAGGGTAAGAAAAGAACCCACAATCAAAACCAGCTTAAAAAAATTCAGCTTCTTCTTGTACTTTTTAAGTAGGACTACCAGGTCTGGGTCCTCCAGCTTGTCACGGTCTACATGCATACCTAAAACCATACCATTTTTATATTCCAAAATCTTACCTAGGACCATCCAAAAGACTAGGCAGAGGATAATATTAGAAATACCAATTACCACTAATAATAATATATTCATATTCAACACTCCCTATTATCTAAAGTTCTTAGAAAATACCTATAATAATCTAAACTTCTTGGCAAATCCCAAGAGTTACTTAAAGCTCTTGGCATGGCTCAAGACCTGCAAAAACCCTCTCACACAGCTTCAAAAAATCTTCCTTGTCCATCCCCTTAACACTGGCCTCAGCCATCAATAGGGTCAAGTCTGACTCCAACTTCTCCTCAAAATCCTTGTCCATCCTTTGGCTTTTAGATACAAAGGCTCCGGACCTCCTGTCTATCTCTATAAAGCCCTCTGTCTTCAAAATCTGGTAGGTCTTGTTGACAGTCATGGTGTTGATGCCAGCATCCTTGGCCATCTGCCTAACAGTTGGCAGGCTCTCACCCGGCTTTAATTCACCCCTACCTATGCCCAGAACTATCTGGTTTCTCAGCTGGACATAAATAGGAATACTAGATGATGTATCTAAAGAAATAATCATATAGGTTCCTCCTATCCCAAATTACAAGTTATATGTTGTATTATTTTATAAGTCTAATTTGTATTATTCATTATAATACAAATCATACTATAATTCAAGCCCCTTTTACTATCTTTCCAGCTTCTTTTTAGGTCTACTTATAATCTCCTTACAAAAAAACGCCATACCTATGACCTTATAGTCATAAATATAGCGCCCTATTCTCCATCCTTATTTTACCTTCTTGACCATATATTAATTCTGTGGTGGCGAATAGACCTCAATATGTTCTGGTAAAATCTTAATGTCTACCGGTAGCTTGTCGCATTCATCACCATCTATATCTGTTCCCAGAGGGATGTCAGAAGATATACTTATCTCTTTTGCTTGAAGATATTCAATTTTATTATTTTCAACCAATTCACCCTTTAACAAGTCAGGAATTAGGGATACCTTGGAAATAATAGATGCCTCTTTCAAAATTAGAATATTGGCATAACCTACCCTATTCTGTTCAAATATTTTTCTATCCCCTATAAAATTCGATAGCAAAACTATCACGTGACTAGCATCGCCATCATACTGACCATTTTCAGTTTTTATATGAATCTTAAAGGTTTCATCATTTATCACAGACTTGACACTTCTAACCGCATAGGCTAAAAATCCATACTTTGTTTTTTCCTCTATCTCTACATTGTGAATAGCTTCGGGTATAGATCCTATACTAAAGACATATCCGAAAAACTTGTCATTACATTTTCCAATATCGATTTTATTGGTTGAATCAAAGTCTATTTCTTCTATTGCCTTATCAATATCCTGGCTGATTCCAAGGAATTTAGTTATCAAATTGCCTGTACCACCTGGTATAATAGCCAGTTTAGGAATAAAGTCCCTTTCAGCAAGTCCTGAGATAACTTCATTTACTGTACCATCACCACCAAAGGCAAATACGGCCTCATATCCTTCTTCTGATGCCTGCCTTGCAAATTCAGTGGCGTCCTTGGCTTTCTTAGTTATTTTAGTTTCAACATGGTCAAAATATTGACCCGCTTTTCTTTCAAGTTTTCCCTTGTAAGCCAGGGCCTTTTCTCCACCTGATGTCGGATTTATAATCAGCAAAGCTTTTTTCATAATAACCTCATTTCCTTATATATAATTGCAAAATTTACTCAAAAACAACTGAATTATTTTCAAAAGCCTTGATCATGGCCTGGCTATATACATCATAGCCCTGGTCCCTGAATATCTTTCCACCATCCTGGAAGGTTTTTTCTATGGCTATACCGATTCCTGCCACCTCTGCTCCTGCCTGGTCACATAAGGAAACAAGTCCCTTCAGGGCCTGACCCGTAGCCAGGAAGTCATCTATTATCAAGACCTTGTCACCTTGTGACAAGAAGTTTCTATCGACCTTTATATCGTACTCCTTCTTCTTTGTGTAGGACACTACCTTGCTAGTATAGGCATCTTCTGATAAGGTAAGAGAGGCTGATTTTTTAGCAAAAACCAGGGGAACCTTGAAGTATGTAGCTGCCGCAAAGGCTATTGCTATACCTGACACCTCTAGTGTAAGTATCCTGGTAATGCCCTTGTCCTTAAAATGCTCATAATAGTCCTTGCCCATTTCCATAAAGAGGTCTGCATCTATCTGGTGGTTTAAGAAGTTATCAACCTTCAATATATTGCCATCTAGGACCCTGCCCCTTTTTAATATCATATCTTCCAATAGTTTCATTATATTCCTCCTGTCCCTTAGGACACACCTTATTTCTGCCCCTCTAGGACCCATATATCCTGTCCTTTAAGGACCTACTTTTTCCTCTTGTCAACCAAGACAATATTTAATATCAAGGCTGCCAGGGTACCTGTTGAAATACCAGATGATAGGATCATCTTTAGGGCATTTGGCAGACCCTGTAATATTTCAGGCTTTACTGTTACACCTATACCTAGGGCAAAGGCAACAGATATTATCAATAATTCACGGTCTCCCAAGTCGATTGAAGCTAGGGTCTTTATACCCTGGGCTGCAACCAGGCCAAACATAATTACACCAACACCACCCAATACTGGGGATGGCATTACTGCAATTAGGGCACTCAACTTTGGAAATACACCTAGTATGGCTAATATTATACCAGCAATTATCATTACGTGTCTACTTGCAACCTTAGTAAGGGTGATTAGGCCTACATTTTGTGAAAATGCTGTATTTGGACCTGCCCCAAATAGGCCTGATATCATTGAACCCACACCATCACATAGGACACCGGCAGCTGCCCTGTCACTAGATATTTTTTCATGGGAAGCTTCACCAATCGCCATCATTATACCAACTGTACCTATAGTAGAAACCACATAGGCTGGTACAAATGAAAGGGTAGAAGCCATATCAAAATGGAAGCCATAACGTAAAATATTTGGTACTGCTATCCAGTCTGCATTTGCCACAGACGTCAGGTCAACCATACCCATTGGTATACATACTATATAACCAAAGACCATACCTATAAATACTGCTGCTGTTGATAACATACCCCTACCAAAGTGGTTTAAAAACAAGGTAAATAACATAATTACAAAGGCAACAGATATATTTTTTATAGACCCGTAGTCGGCGGCACCTACGCCACCTGCTGCCCAGTCTATACTAACCGGCAATAGGGTAATACCTATCAGGGATACAACCGTACCCGTGATCAACGGTGGGAAAAACTTCATAAGTGGCTTGATAAACCTACTCAAGATTATTTCTACAAAAGAACCCGTGATTGTAGCCGTTATTATACCGGCTATACCAAACTTGGCACCAACACTGATAGATGGATTTACAAAGGTAAAATCGGTACCCATCATACCTGAAACCCTTGAACCTATAGGTCCTAGACCCTTTGACTGTAGTATTGTTGTGATACCAGATGCAAAGATAGTAGCCCCTACCATTAGGGTAGTTTGCTCAACACTTAGCTTCAAGGCTGCACAAACAACAAGGGGTACGGCTATTATACCTGCAAAGGCTGCTAGTATATGCTGTAGGGCCAGTAGGATAGATACACCCATTGGTGGTACTGACTCTATCGAATACTTGAGTTCATCCCTCTTAGTGGACTGGCTTGCCTGGTCCATATTCACATTCATTTCTTCCATTTTTCCTCCTAAAATACTAATAAATTTGATAATTTCATAAAATAAAAACAGACCCCTACTCAAAAGATATTGAGTCAGAAGTCTTCCAATTCCAACTCATAGACTATAGTTTAGGGCTATAGGTAGAAACACCTCACCATATTAGAGGCTTATATGAGTATCTATGTTTTTATAATTAACTATTATATCGAAAAAGACGAAGGTTGTCACCACCTTGTAGAAATATTATTCATTAAGTAGGGAAATTTTGTTTGTAATTTATAAAATAAAGACAACATCTGTAACTATAAGTATCTTACAGATGTTGTCTCATAAATTGATAAATTATTCAATGAGATTACTTTTCTATAAAGAAGCTGATTTCTGCTTCTACGCACAGGTCCTGACCACAGTAGATCTTACCTGCCCCACTTCCAAAATTTCTTCTCATCTTTGTTATTTCCACATGTATATCCAGCTTGTCTCCAGGTACTACTTCTCTCCTGAACTTGGCATTCTTGATACCTGAGAAAAAGGCCAACTTACCCTTGTTTTCTTCCATAGATAGGATAGAAACTGCTCCTGCCTGGGCCATGGCCTCTACAAGCAAGACACCCGGCATTACATTATGTTCTGGAAAGTGTCCAGTAAACCAGGGCTCTGATGCCGTGATACACTTTATGGCATGAACGCTCTTGCCTACTTCCATCTCCTCTACCCTGTCTATCAACAAAAATGGGTACCTATGTGGTATTATTTCCTTTATTTCTTCTATATTTAACATACTTCCACCTACTCGCTATACTTTTTAAATAGGAGGCTTGAGTTATGTCCACCAAAACCTAGTGAGTTTGATATGGCATATGGGACCTCCTGGTACCTGGTAGCACCTCCTACATAGTCTAGGTCACATTCCTCATCAGCCACCTTGTAGTTAAGGGTCTGGGGAACAAATCCATCCCTGACTGCATAGGCACATACAAGTGCTTCAATTGCCCCTGCTGCCCCTAGCATATGACCTGTCATAGACTTAGTAGAAGAAACGCAAAGGTTCTTGGCATGGTCACCAAAGGCCTTCTTTATAGCCTTGGTTTCTATGGCATCATTCATAGGTGTACTAGTTCCATGGGCATTTATATAGGCAAGCTTTTCAGGCTCTACATCAGCCTCTTCAAGGGCCAATAGCATAGACATCTTGGCTCCTTCACCCTCTGGATCTGGGGCTGTAATATGGTAGGCATCACTAGTTTGGCCATAACCAACTATTTCACATATTATATTGGCATTTCTATCCAGGGCTGATTCTAGGGATTCTAGTAGAAGAACTCCTGCACCCTCACCCATTACAAAGCCTGACCTCTCCTTGTCAAAAGGTATAGAGGCCCTATTTACATCCTGGGAAACAGTTAGGGCTGACATGGCCTCAAAGCCTGACACTCCTAGCTCACAAATAGATGCTTCACAGCCACCTGCAAATATTGCATCCTGGTAGCCATCCTTTATCAACCTAAAGGCACTTCCTATAGAGTCTGTTGCTGTTGCACATGCCGTTACGCTGGATGTACATACACCCCTGGTGCCAAGCTTTATTGATACATGGGCAGATGCCATATTTATTATGGCCTTTGGTATAAAGTGGGAAGATACCTTCCTAGGTCCCTTTTCCAGGTACTTGGCATAGGCATCCTGTATAGTCACTAGACCACCAATTCCACTACCTATAACCACTCCTGTCCTGAACCTGTTTTCATTATTTATTTCAAAACCACTGGACTCATAGGCCTGCTTAGCTGCTGCCATAGCGTACTGGACAAACTTGTCCTTTTTCTTGTGGCCATCTATATCAAAGTCCTTGGGATCAAAGTCCTTAACCTCTGCTGCCAGCTTTACCTTATTCTGGCCTACATCTATTCCTTCAATGAGACTAATCCCGTTTTTTCCGTCTTTTATATTTTCTATAAAGGTATCTACAGAATTTCCTAGGGCGCTGACTACACCAGCCCCTGTAATAACTACCCTTCTACTCATAAAAAACTTGTTCTCCTTTCAACCTATATTGATGATAAACCACCATCAACACTGATAACCTGCCCTGTGATATACGAGCCTGTTTCTCCTGCTAAGAAGCCTACTACATTGCCTATATCTTCAGGCTGTCCTATACGCTTAAGTGGTACGGCCTTGATCATTCCTTCCCTTATCTGGTCTGGAATTGCGTCTGTCATATCAGTCTTTATCAGGCCTGGGGCAACTGCATTTACAGTGATCCCATAGGCACCTAATTCAGCTGCCAAGGACCTTGTAAAGCCTATTACTCCCGCCTTTGATGCAGAATAGTTTACCTGGCCTATATTACCTACCAGGCCTGCTAGTGATGATATATTTATTATACGGCCTGACTTTTGCTTTGACATTTTCCTTGCCACCTGCTTTGAGCAGTTAAATATACCCTTTAGGTTGGTATCTATGACCTGGTCAAAGTCATCTTCCTTCATCCTGGAAAACAGCTTGTCCCTAGTTATACCTGCATTATTTACCAGGACATCTATCCTTCCATGTTCTTCATATATCTTGTCAAAGGCATCCTCAACTTCCTGAAAGTTCTTTACATCGAACTTTACTGAAAATACCTCCAAGCCCTTTTCTGTCATCTCATCAACTATGGCCTTGGCCTTTTCATCTGAACTTACATAACTAAATCCAACCTTGAAACCGTCAGAGGCTAGTTTTTCAACTATGGCCTTGCCAATACCCCTGGATGCACCTGTTACAAAGGCTACTTTTTTTATATCATTCATTTTAAATCCTCCAAATCTATACCCTCTATATCGGATATATTTTGTATGTTTATGACCCTTACATCCTTGTTTATCTTCTTTACAAAGCCACTTAGGGACTTGCCTGGCCCTATTTCTATAAAGACCTGACAACCATCTGCAATCATATTTTCAACACAGTCTATAAACCTGACTGGTGAACACATCTGGTCCTTAAGATTTTCTACTATAGAGTCCACCTGCTTGTAGTTCTTTCCAGATAAGTTGGTATAAACATCCATATTAGGTTTCTTGTAGTCTATCTTGGCCAAGTGGGCATCTGCAAATTCTTGGGCCGCCTGGCTTAAGATTTGTGTATGGAAGGGACCTTCAACATTTAGTCTCATATACCTCTTTATCTTGGCCTCCTTGCATTTTTCTTCAAACCTGTCAAGGGCCTCAAATTCTCCACCTACCACAATTTGGCCTGGTGAATTTAAGTTGCATACAGCTAGTACATTGTCCTCTTTTGCCTGGTCTACAAGGTCTTGAATAGTTTCTAGACTAGTCTTCATAACTGCTACCATAGACCCCTTGCCTCCAGCTCCTTGCCCCATGATAAGCCCCCTGTTTTTTACCAGGTCAATTCCCTCATCAAGGGAAAATACTCCTGCTGCACACAAGGCTGTATACTCGCCCAAGCTCAAACCTAGACTGGCTGATACACTTATGTCATTTGGATCTAAAACCCTGTCTTTAAGTTCTTGATATAGGCTAAGGCTATTTAAGAATATGGCCACCTGACCATACCTGGTCTTTGATAATTGATCAAGGCTGGCTTCCTCGACTACCGAATATGTATGGTCATCCAGGATTTCCTTGGCCCTCTTATATACCGGACTAGCTATCAAGTCCCTGCCCATGCCCTCGTACTGGGACCCCTGGCCAGGAAATAGTATTGCTATCTTTTTACTCATTCTTAACCTATCCTTTCACTATCTAAATCGACTTCACAAACCCAACTAGGTACCTGTATTCTAATACGACCTATATTCTGATAGAAGCTGTATCCTCATAAAAGTCCAAACTCTTTTTAAATATTAGTAGCATATTATCCTCAAATACCAGTTGGGATAGAATCTGGATTAAATATCCAGTCCCTTGACTACCTCTTCATAGCCCTTCATCAAGTCTTCTATAATATCCTTGCAAGATTCTTTCTTATTAACCAGGCCTGCTATCTGGCCTGCCATAACTGACCCATTGTCAACATCACCTTCAACTACTGCCTTTCTTAAGGCACCAGCTCCAAAGGCCTCCAATTCTGCCTGGTCTGCCCTGGCATCTTCCATGGCCTTGAACTTCTTGGCAAACTTGTTCTTGATTACCCTGACAGGGTGACCTGTAGAATTGCCAGTTGTCAAAGTAGAAGTATCCTTGGCCTTTAAGACCTTTTCCTTGTAAGGTTCGCTGACATTACATTCATCAGCCACCAAAAATCTAGTACCAACCTGGATACCACTGGCTCCTAGGCACATAGCTGCAGCAAATCCCCTGCCATCAGCTATACCACCTGCTGCTATGACAGGTAGGGATACAGCATCCACTATCTGGGGGATTAGGGACATAGTGTTAGTCACACCTACGTGACCTCCTGCCTCAGCCCCCTCTGCTATCATGGCTACGACACCGTCATTTCTTTCCATCCTTATAGCCTGGGCTACAGATGGCACTACGGGTATTATCTTGACCCCGTGTTCATTTAGCTTGCTAAAGTACTTGCCTGGATTACCTGCTCCAGTTACTACTATCTTTACACCCTCTTCGATTACGGCATCTACCACCTCATCTATAAAGGGGCTGAGTAACATAAGATTTAGGGCGAAGGGCTTGTCTGTAAGTCCCTTTATCTTCCTAATTTCATTTACAACCCAGTCCTTGGGTGCATTACCTGCTGCTATGATGCCTAGACCACCTGCATTTGATACGGCAGCTGCCAATTCAGCATCTGATACCCAGGCCATGCCCCCCTGAAAAATAGGGTAGTCTATGCCCAACAAAGTACATATTTCCTTGTTTTTCATGGCTCTTACTTTACCTTTTCTATATATTCAGCTATCTTCTGAGGAGTTCTCAATTCCTCTATAGCCTCGTCCTCTACTTCTATATCGAATTCATCTTCTATTTCTGTCATTATGTCCATTACATCTAGTGAATCTGCTTCCAAATCTTCCTGGATATCACTGTCATCCTTAATATCTTCTAGTTCTATATCTAACTGGTCTGCTAATATTTCCTTAATCTTTGTTATCATTTTTATAATCTCCTTTTTAATACATTTTTTTATATTTTTGATATCACCTGATATCATATTTTATGACTTTTTTACTTCTATTTCTCTTCTTATATTTGTTTTCTCTATTTCTTTTGTTCTACTTTTTCTATATATTTCTATCTACTGTTTGATGCCTATTTTGATTTCCTATCAACTTTTTATTGGTCTTATTTTTTTCTTATCTTCAACAAGAAACCACCATAGCTCAAACCACCACCGAAGGCTACTGAAAGTATCCTTTTGCCATCCATCTGGTCGACATCCCTAGCTGCCAATACATCTTCAACGACCTCGTTTAAGGCTAGAGGTATGCTGGCTGCTGATGTATTTCCATACTTATCCAGGTTTACAAACCACTTGGATTCAGGTATTTGACTCTTGATAGCCAGGGTTTCTATTATCCTCTTGTTGGCCTGGTGAGGAACTATCAGTTCTATATCATCTTTAGATAGGCCCTTGTCCTCTAATAGCCTCTTAATCACCTTGACACCCACATCTGTAGCAAACTTGTATATCTGTCTACCATTCATTCCTATGTATGGGTACTTCTTTTCATCCAGGCTAAATCTTGAGTCAAGAGTAAGGTACCTATTGCTATCAAATTTACCAGCCAGGTAGTCTCCTTCTATTTCCAGCTTGTAGTCCAGGCTAGATGTAACCTTTGGGTCTGCAAGGTCTGAGTTTTCTAGTATGGCACAACCTGCACCATCACCAAACAAGATACAAGTACCCCTGTCCGACCAATTGACAAACTTAGATAACCTTTCAGCCCCTATTATCATGGCATAGGCTATATTCATGTCAGCCATGATAGACCTGGCAACTGCCATACTGTAGACAAAACCGCTACAGGCAGCATTTAGGTCGAAGCAGATTGGATTTCCCTTGAGACCTAAGTTACCAGCCACTGTGAAAGATGATGCTGGTGTTTTGGTATCAGAACTAACAGTGGCAAGGATAACCAGACCGATCTTAGACCTGTCTATGTTTAATTTTTTCAGGGCAGACTCACCAGCCCTGGCAGCCATCTCTTCAGTGGTAATATCATCACAGATATGCCTGGTCTTGATGCCTGTCCTCTCCTGTATCCACTCGTCATTTGTATCTACAATTTTGGCAAAATATTCATTGTCTAATATCTTTTCTCCAGCATAACTTCCAGTAGAAATTATGTTAATTGTCATTTTTTCCTCCATATTCTCTGATGAAAAACGCATTGATATTCTTTAGGGCCTGGATTAAGGCTGGTTCTTCCTCTAGCTTCAGGTCCACCATCAAGTGGTCAATCATCTCATCATGAAAATTTCTATGAATTTTTTCAGCTAAAACACCCCTTCTAGTCAGGCTACACACGACAATTCTCCTGTCTCTCGAGTCTCTCTCCCTTACTACATAACCCTTCTTTTCTAACTTGGTCATGGCTATAGTCAGGGTTCCCATTGTAACTTCCAATATATCGGCTATTTCAGACATCATCTTCCTATTACCTATTCCGATGGCCTCTATTACATGAATCTCTGTTATTGACAGGTCTTTGATCCCCCTATCTTTTAGAGATTTCTCTTCTATTGTCAATATATTCTTAAATAGTTCAACTATTATACCGTTTATAACCTTACGACTATCTTCGTAGTTTTTATTTTTCTTATCCAAATTCTTATCCTCCTAAAATCTTTCTATACTTATCATATCTTTTTTTAAGAGTTTTTTCTATAGAAACAGAATAGGATTTATCTAAAAAATTCAATATTTCATTTTTTAAATTATATATCTCTCCACCATCTTCTTTTATGATCTTTTCTACAAATCCATCCTCCATTAGGTCGTAGCTAGTCAACCTCATCAGCTCTGCAGCCTCATCCTTTTTACTAGGTTCCTTCCATAAAATACTGGAGAATCCTTCAGGTGACAGTATAGAGTAGACACTCTTTTCCAGCATCCAAATTTCATCTGTTACACTTAGGGCCAGGGCTCCGCCACTACCCCCTTCGCCTATAATTATGGCTAGGCTTGGCACTTTCAATGATGAAAACCTGCATATACAATTGGCGATTGAGCTTGCCTGCCCCCTCTCCTCTGCCTCAATTCCACATCCAGCACCTGGAGTGTCAATCAGGGTTATCAGGGGTAGCTTAAACTTTTCAGCATATTCAGCCAACCTCAAAACCTTCCTATAACCTTCTGGATTTGGCATACCAAAATTCCTGTCCTTTTGCTGGCCAATTATCATGACAGAATAGGGACCTAGGCTTCCTATGCCACCTACAATACTATCATCATCAGCAAAGAGCCTGTCTCCATGCATCTCAACAAAGGGATCGCAGAGGTACTTAATGTAGTCATAGGACTTTTTCCTCTGAGGGTCTCTCGAGGCACGAACCATATCCATTGCCTTTGTCATCTTCTCACCCCCCTAGACTTATTGACATTTGTGTGTATTTCTAATATATCTCCCAGCCTGTCTCGCATTTCCTCCCTAGACAGAATCATATCAAGTAGGCCGTGGTCTAGAAGAAACTCTGCACTCTGAAAACCTGGAGGTAACTCTGTCCCCGTCACCTGCTTGATAACTCTAGGACCTGCAAAGCCAATCAAGGCATTCTTCTCACCTATGATAATATCACCTAGACTGGCAAAGCTGGCACTGACACCCCCTGTAGTAGGGTTGGTCATTATAGATATATATAGTAGGCCTTTTTCCTTGTGCCTTGCTATGGCCTGGGAAGTCTTTGCCATCTGCATTAAAGAGAACATACCCTCCTGCATCCTGGCCCCACCTGAAGCCGAAAATACTAGTAGGGGTAGCTTCTTCTTTATAGATAGCTCAACTGTCTTTGTAATCTTTTCACCTACAGTAGTTCCCATACTACCCATCAGGTAGTCTGTATCCATAACTGCTATGGCCACCTTTATGTTCTTGATGCTGGCTATACCACAGACAACCCCCTCATCAAGTTCATACTTCCTTCTTAAGCTTAACTGCTTTTCCTTGTATTTTGGAAATTTAAGCGGGTCTCTTATCTTTTTTTCCCTGAAGTACTCCACAAAACTGCCTTCATCAACCAAACTGGCTATCCTCTCCCAGGCAGTCATATTGAAGTACTTACCACAGTGAGGGCATAGCTTGTTTACATGGTCCATATCATCTATGAAGAAAAGGGATTCACACTTGGGACACTTGATTACACAGTCCGGTTGAATATCAACTTTTTTAACTGGCCTATAGCTTTTGTTTTTAAAGTGATCTAGTATCATCTATACTCCTCTCCAAATATGATGTATCATATTTATTTTCTATAAATACCGGGTCATTTATCAATTTTAGGTTAAAACCTATATTGGTCTTGACCCCCTCAACTACAAATTCCTCCAAGGCCCTATTCATTATCTTAATAGCTTCTGCCCTGTTTTTACCATAGGATATTACCTTTGCCAACATGGAATCATAAAAAGGCAGGACCTCATAGCCCTGGTATATGGCACTATCAACCCTGACCCCATATCCACCCGGCATATTTAAGGCCTGAATCTTGCCCACGCTAGGCAGGAAGTTGTTGTCAGAATCGTAGGCATTAATCCTACATTCTATGGCATGCCCCCTAATAAGAATATCCTCTTGCTTGTAGGCCAACCTCTCTCCACAGGCAATCAAGACCTGGTCCCTAACTATATCTATGCCGGTAATCATCTCGGTAATCGGGTGTTCCACCTGAATCCTGGTATTCATTTCCATGAAGTAGTAAGACCCGTCCTGGTCCAAGAGGTACTCTATAGTACCTACACTGGTATATGAAACAGACTTGGCAGCCCTTATAGATGTCTCATAGAGCTGGTTCAATATAGCATGGTCTACCCCTTCTGGTGGGGCCTCTTCTATAACCTTTTGGTGGTTCATCTGCAAGGAACAATCCCTTGCCCCCAGGTGTATTATATTTCCATGCTCATCAGCCATCAGCTGGACCTCTATATGGCGTGGGGACTTTATAAACTTTTCTATATATACTCCCGAGTCACCAAAGGCATTTTGGGCTTCCTTCCTCGCAGAATCAAACTGCCTCTTAAGGTCATCCATATCCTCTACCAGCCTCATGCCCTTACCACCTCCGCCAGACCTGGCCTTGATGATAACAGGTAGGCCTAGTCTTTCAAGGACCTCCTTGGCCTCTTCCAGGTTTTCAACAACCCCATCGGATCCTTCAACCACTGGGACTCCAGCCTCCTTCATCATTTTCTTGGAAACTTCCTTGTCACCCATCATGGCCATAACCCTGCTAGTCGGACCTATAAACTTTATATTATAGACCTCGCACATCCTGGCAAAACCGGGATTTTCTGATAGAAAGCCAAAACCTGGATGGATAGCATCTGCCCCAGTCACAAGGGCTGCGTTTATTATTTGTATCTTATTTAAGTAGCTGTCCTTAACGCTGGCAGGCCCTATACAAATGGCCTCATCAGCTATGGTTGCATGGAGAGAGTCCTTGTCTGCATTTGAAAAAATTGCCACACTCTTTATCCCCATGTCCTTTAGGGTCCTGATTATCCTTACTGCAATCTCACCCCTGTTGGCTACTAAAACTTTCTTGATAGGTCTAAGCCCTTCTCTAGCCGGTTTAAAAGACCTAGCCACATCTAATTCCCTTTCTTTAGGTCTAGACATGTATTCACCTCCAAAACCTATTTAGTCTCAAGGTTTTTAACCTTAAACAAGTCCTGACCAAATTCTATAATCTGGCCATCCTCAACTAAAACTTCTACTATTTCACACTTAAACGGTGCCCTAATCTCATTCATCAACTTCATTGACTCAATAATACATACAACCTCATCCTTCTTTACCATCTTACCAGGCTGGACAAAGGCCTCGTCATCAGGAGATGGCTTTGAATAGAAGGTACCAATCATATTTGACTGGATAGTCCCTATACTTGAGTCTTCTTCTAGGTCATTCTTGTCACTAGTTTCTTGATTAATATTTTGTCCATCAATATTATTAGCTACATAATTTTTGTTATTTTCCTTATCACTTCCAATATCAAGCCTATCAACAATAGTATTTTGATTATCTAATATATTCCTGTTTTTCTTGCTAGTATTTTCTCCATATATTTCTAGTTCTAATTTAGTATCACCACAACTGTAATCAAGTCTATTTAAGTTATATTCTTGCATTACACCTGCTAGATCTCTTATAAAATTTATATCCATTATCACACTCCCCTTTTCATATATATTTTGATATACAAACTATCTTTTTCTAATTATAGAAGAGTGAAATTTAAAAGTCAAGCTTTTATTTTGAATATCAAAACTTTTTTTGACATCAACTTTCTTACCTCATGAGATCCCTTTTTAAATACAAAAAGTGTGCACTCTCAACCTCCAAGTTACACACTTCATAATCCAAGATATAAATGGTCTAAACCTTTATTCTTCTATATCCCTCATCATATACCTTATTTTTTCCAGGGCCCTCCTCTTGATATTTCCTACAGATGTTGTCGAACATCCTAGTTGGCGAGCCACTTCTTTTTGGGTCTTGTCATTAATATAAATTTCCTTGATAACCAAATTTTCTTTTCCTTCTAATCTGGATATGGCCTCCATTACCAGCCAATAGTTAAATTTGCGTTTTGCTTCCTGATTGTAGTTCATAAGAACTTTACGAGAATATTTTTCCATAGATACAAGGTCGGTGTCCAGGCATCCATCATTGTCATACCTATACTGGCAATTTCTACTCTTTACTGCCATAATTCCATATTCCAACCTTGAGGGAGGTATATTGGTCTCCCTTGATATTTTGAGTATTTTTCTTGAATCAATTTTATCTTCTAATAGGTCCATCTGGCTTGAGCAAATCTTGTAAATGGAATTTGCCTCCCTGGATACACTTATGGACCCATACTTTCTATATGTATTCTTTATGCTGTACTTAACATTATTATTTATATAGGTTTTTACCTTGACACCTGGTCTAAAATCAAATTTATCTATAGCACAAAGGACACCCATTACCCCTGTTTGGAATAGGTCATCATCATCTAAGCCCCTAGCCTTAAAACTCTTTATTTCATTATCACATGTAACAATTTTCCTTATGTAATCTATCTTACTTAATATAAACTTGTTCCTAGCCGACCTATCACCATTTATAGATCTCATAAGCAAGACCCTATCTTTAAAATCTTCTATATCGAGAGATTCTAAATCTATATCCTGTCCCTTGTATAAGGTCTTATATTCGCCATTAGCTACTAATTCTAAAAAATTACCTTCGTCTTTTAATTTAAGCATGAAAATAACCTCCTTAGTCTATAATATTTAATCTAACAATTACGATAATCATTTCTCATTCTATTATAGTCTATTCACTAAAAATTTAAACCATTTTTTAAAAAAATTTATAAATTTTTCAAAATTTTTCTGATTTTCTCAAAAATCCAAATAAACAGGCTTTTTAGGGTCAGTTAGAAGATAGTTTATATGACTATTTTTAAATAAATAAGCAAGTATTGTCCTATAAAAGTCTAGATTAAGACTTTTAAGCTTCTATGTAAAATAGGCAAAAAAATAGGTCGTATATCCATTTTTCTACTTTTTGGATCTACGACCTATTTTTATTTGTAATTAATATTTTTTAAAGTCTATTCTTCCTTACCAAACTTCTTTAGCAAGAACTGGCCACTCTTGTCGCATGATAGGGCTAAAACTCCACCACACAAGAATGACAATATTACATGTATTATGTCTCCACTCATAACATTTATGCCCATTGAGGCTGCCCCAAATGTTGTAAAGCATCCCATAAAGGCTCCCGGTATAAACCATAATTCCTTGGCCTTAGACTGCCAGCACATAGTAGCTGATATTACACCTGTCATTATAAAGGATATAGCAACTACATTTGGTACTAAACTCGATATATACATGGCTATAAGGGCAGATACCATACCTGATAGGGTAGACAAGATTGCCGTCTTTACACCCTCTAGACCGTGCTTACCAGAGGCAAAATATGCTGTACATCCAGCAAAACCAATCCAAGTAACCAGGCCTAGTGATTGTATTGAAGATATGGCTCCCCATATACCACAACAAATACCTGTTCCCAAACCTAAAGCAAATAAAGCGCTCATCAAAATCCTCCCATACTTAATATTATTAAATAAACATCATCCTACAATAGTATATCATGGTGAATTAAGACTTTGCAATTCTTAATTTTTTAGAATTAAATCTGTTATTACAGACAAGAGTTTACTTTTCTAAACTTCTTTGCATTATACCGCTAAGTATGTCTTTACCTAAATCCAAGCTAGTAGATCGCCCTATCAAAGACCCCCTTTAGGTAGGCCAAGACCACACCGTAGTTGGTAATTGGTATGCCTGATTGACCTGCTAATCCTATCCTATTCATCATATTATTTCTAGTCATCATACAGCCACCACACTGGATCATGAGGTCAAACCTGGATAGGTCTGTCTCATCCAATTTTCCCTGGGAAAATTCAAAGTCCAGGTCCTTGCCTGTCTTTTTCCTTATAAGGTTTGGTATTAGGACAGTTCCTATGTCCTCATGTGATGTTGTATGGGTGCAGGATTCTGCTATAAGGACCCTATCTCCATCCTTGAGCCTGTCAAGGTAGGCTGCTCCATCTAAAAAGATGTCTATGTCTCCCTTTTGCCTGGCAAATACTATGGAAAAACTAGTCAAATCAATATCATTACCCGATTTATCCAAAATACCAGCCACCCTATCAAAAATCTTTGAATCTGTTACTACCAGGTCTATATCCTGGAATTTATCCAGGGCAGCCTCTAGTTCTGTATCCTTGACCACTATGCTAATTACACCCTCATCCAGGCAGGCCCTGATCATCTGGACCTGGGGCAGGATAAGCCTTCCCTTGGGTGCTTCTGAATCTATGGGAACTACCAAAACCACCGTATCACCTGGCCTGGCCAATCCTTCTAATAGGCCCCTGTCTTCTTCCAGGCCACTTATATTTTCTGCTATAAACTTGCAGACCATATCCTTCAAATCATGGTCAGCCCCCAACTTTACAGAGGTAAATATGCAGTCCTGCCCTGGTCTGACAGCATTTTTATAGGCCTGGATATCCTCTATACTGTCACACTTATTAAATATATATATGGCCTTTTTATTAAGTTTTTTATACCTGTCCCTGGCATCTAAGAGGTCTTGCCTGTTTTCTTGTCCAGCATTAAATACATGGACTACCAGGTCTGCCTCCCCTATTTCTAGCTGGGTTTTTCTAACCCTCATTTGACCCAGGTCTCCCAGGTCATCTAGGCCTGCTGTATCTATTATCCTTACAGGACCATAGCCTATAAGCTCCATATTCCTTCCTACCGGGTCCGTCGTAGTTCCTGCATAGTCAGATACTATTGACATGTCTTGGCCCAATATCAGGTTAAAGAGGCTAGATTTACCACTGTTCCTATTACCTACCAGGACTATGGTCTTCCTATTTGCAATTGGCGTATTATTCATTCCTACTTCCACCTAAATATATAAGTCTCTGATTCCATCCTTCAGCTTATCTATATTGTCCAGGGTAAACTTCTTGATATCTTCTCTATCTATTTCATCTGCCTGGTCCCTTACAAACTTTTCAGCCTTTTCCAAGAATTCTTCATTACCGTAGTCAACTGCATACTCCATTAGGGTTGTAAGGGCATTTGGCTTGCACATATAGTGGATTTTTTCTGACTTGGCTATATTCATAAACTTCTCTCCCGTACGTCCAGACCTATAGCAGGCTGTACAGTAACTAGGTATATAACCGTTGTCTATCAAGTCATCGATTACCTCTATTGGCTTTCTGTCGTCTGCCATTTCAAACTGGCCTATATTCTCTCCAACCATGGACTCATGGTAACCACCAACGCCCACACATGAACCTGCAGATATCTGTGATATACCGTATTCTATAAGTTCTTTTCTCATGTCTTCATCTTCTCTAGTCGATAGGATCATACCTGTATATGGCACTGCCAACCTGATTATGGCAACAATCTTCTTAAACATATCATCGTCTAGGAGGTGTGGGAAAGTTTCCAGTGATACCCCCTCTGCTGGACGTAGCCTTGGTACTGATATGGTATGGAAGCCTACCCCATACTTTTTCTCCAGGTGTTCATTGTGCAACATAAGGCCTAGGACTTCAAATTTAGGGTCTGCTAGACCAAACAAGACACCTGCTCCAACATCATCTATACCTGCCTCCATAGCCCTGTCAAAGGCTGTTAGGTGGTAGTTATAGTCTCCCTTTAGGCAGTTTGGATGCATCTTTTCATAGACTGGCTTGTCATATGTTTCCTGGAATAAGATATATGTTCCTATCTGGGCATCCTTTAAGGCCCTGTAGTTTTCCACAGTAGTGGCTGCTATATTTACATTTATCCTCCTGATAACCCCATTTTTTTCATAGGTATCATAAATGGTATTTATTGCCTCTAGAACATAGTCAATAGGGCAGTTTAGGGGATCTTCACCTGCTTCTAGGGCCAACCTCTTGTGGCCCATTTCCTCAAGGATTTCCACCTCACGTCTGATTTCGTCCATAGTCAGGCGCTTCCTATTGAATTTATTCTTACATTTATATCCACAGTAAACACAGTTATTTACACAATAATCACTAATATATAAAGGTGCAAACAATACTATCCTATTCCCATAGACATCCCTCTTGATTCTGCCTGAAACTTCATAAAGCTTCTGAACCTGGTCAGGGTCCTTGATTTCAAGCAGGGCTGCAATCTCAGCATGGTCAAGCCCCTTCTTATGTGTAGCCTTTTCCAATATCCTGTCGATGTCTTGTTTTGTAGTATTTTTTGCACCATCAATTAAAGATAGAATATAGTCTCTATCTATACTTACATTTTCGTCAAATCTCTTCCTATTCATTTTGTCCACCTTTCAAATTAGAAACACTTTTTTGTCAGATTTTTAATACACTTAACAGACTTACCAAGAAGGGTCTTAAATTTTTCAATAACCCTAGCTCGACTAGTCGCACATTTTACTATCTCCCTTAGACATATCTGCCCTATATCCATAGGATTTTAGTTCCTGCTTTATCATTTTTAATGAATCAGCAGACTCACTACCTGTACTTTTTTTATTGTTGTAGAGGCTGTAGTCCCCCCTATACTTTATTGGGGTTAAATTTGGCATTATTACATTTGCACCAGCATCCAAGCCCATCTTCCTACCCATATGACCTATGCTTGCAAGGGCAGTTGTAGCAGGTAAGAGCACCTTTGGTAGTAGGAGCCTTATAAGGGCCAACATCAAAACAGTCTGGTCTAAAGACCCTGGACTATAGTCCTTCATACTGGTACTTGAGTGTGGTATAAAGGGACCTATACCTATCATTTCAGGCTCCAAGTCCTTTAAAAACCTCAAATCATGAGCATAGTCCTTGTTGGTATACCAAGGTAGGCCAACCATAAAACCTGCCCCTGTTTGGAAACCCGTATACTTCAAGCTATATAGACATCCAATTCTGGAATCCAAGCTGGAAAACGGGTGTAACCACCTGTATAGGCCTGGGTTGGAAGTCTCATGCCTAAGCAAAAACCTATCAGCACCAGCAAACTTCATAGCCCTGTATGACTCTATTGGCCTTTCACCTAGAGATAGGGTAATGGCTACATCGGGAAATAGTTTCTTTACAGCTTTTACAATATCACAGATACGCTTATCTGTAAAGTATGGATCTTCGCCACCCTGGAGTACAAAGGTCCTAAAACCCAACTTGTAGCCCTCTTTACAGGTGTCAACTATCTCTTTTTTGGTCATCCTATACCTCTTGACATCCCTATTGAAGGTATTGATACCACAGTATTTACACTCTCTTTTACAATAATTGCTAAACTCTATTAGACCCCTGAGATAGACGGCCTTACCATAATGGTTGTTCCTGGTGTTGTAGGCCAGACCAAGAAGGTAGTCCACGTCTTCAGAGTCCATATTGTCCAAAAGATATACAAGGTCCTCTTCCCTCAAGTCATGCTCAAAGTAAAGGTCATTTATTAGCTTATATATTTTTTTATTCATAAACTATCATTCTTTCTATAAAATATATCTTCTTCTAGCAGGCTAGCTAGCAAATCCTACTTTGAAATTGCAGTCTTGACTGTGACTCCATCCAGGTTGCCCAACCTGCCTGTCATAGTGTTTATCTGGTCCATACTACCAACAACTGTAATACTAATGACAGACATACACTTGTCCTTAAGTGGTAGCCCCATCCTACCCCTGACCAGGTCATGGTATTCAGCAACTATCCTATTAAATTGACTCTGCGACCTTGTAGGGTCTTTCAAGATAGCACCTATAACAGCTACTCTTTCCTCCATAATTCCACCTCCAAAAGTCATCTACTCCTTACCTAAAAATTATATCATAAAGTATAGTCTTTTAATACAGGAAACTGGATAATCCAAAAAGAAGCCCCCTCCACCAGGACCCTTAGGTCTGGTCTGAGAAGACTCCTCTTTCTGATCATATATTAATTGTTTTTATTAGTTTTAGATTTATGCTTATTTTAAAGTCTTTATTTGTGCGCTTTTAAGAAAATTACCCCCCTTCTCAGGGGCATCTTATATGCTTAAATACTTGTATGCTTAAATACTTAAACGCTCTGTATCATCTGATACTAGTGGCTAAGCAACCTTCTTCCAGATACCGTAGATCATACCAGATATTACCGTACCTATAATTATTGATAGGAAGAAGAACAATACGTGGTGAGGGTTCATTACGAAGGCAACCAAGACACCACCGTGTGGGGCTGGGGCATTAACATGCCATAACTGAGTTAGTCCACCTGCTATAGCTGAACCTATAACTGAACTCACGATTACCCTTACTGGGTCTGCTGCCGCAAAAGGTATTGCACCCTCAGTGATAAATGTTGCACCCAACAACCAGTTTGTCATACCAGACTCTCTTTCCTTGTCTGTAAACTTATGCTTAAATACTAGTGTAGCTAGGGCTATAGCCAAAGGTGGAACCATACCACCTGCCATTACGGCTGCCATGAAGGCACCAGACTTAGTTGCTGTGAATACACCTATTGAGAAGGTATAGGCTGCCTTGTTAACTGGACCACCCATATCAACTGCCATCATACCACCTAGAACTGCTCCTAGAAGGACTGCATTACCTGTACCCAAGTGAGTAAGGGCTGTATTCATTGACTTGTTAATTCCTGCGAATATCGGATTTATACCAAACTGCATGATTAATCCTGTCAATAACAAACCAAATACCGGATAGATAATCATAGGCTTAATACCATCAAGGGACCTAGGCATACCGGATGTCAACTTCTTTAGGAATTGGACTACATAACCAGCTATAAAACCGGCAGCTAGGCCACCCAAGAAACCTGAACCAGAGTTGACTGCCAAAAGACCACCGACCATACCTGGCATTAGACCTGGTCTATCAGCTATACTCATAGCTATATAACCTGCCAAGATAGGAATCAACATTGTAAAGGCACCATTACCACCAATATCCATCAAGAACTTGTATATCTGGCTATTTTCACCAAATGAGCTCTCTGCCATAAATGATACTGCTATCAGGATACCTCCACCTACTACGAATGGTAGCATGTGAGATACACCGTTCATTACATCCTTGTATATCTTACTTCCTATAGAAGTTTTTTCCTTATTATCTTCCTGAGACTTGACCTCTCCACTAGCCTTGAAGATACTTCCTTCCTTATTTAAAGACTTCTGGATTAGGTCTTCCGGATTTCTAATGGCTTCACTAACTGGTGTCTTTAGTAGGTGCTTGCCATCAAACCTATCCATTTCTACATTCTTGTCGGCTGCAACTATTACACCAACAGCCTTTTCTATTTCTTCCTTAGTCAATACATTCTTGGCACCATCACTACCATTTGTCTCAACCCTTACATTTACACCCATCTTCTTGGCCTGCTCTTTTAGGGCATCTTCAGCCATATATGTATGGGCTATACCAGTTGGGCAAGCAGTGACTGCCACTATCAATGGTCTCTCTTCATCCACTACAGCCTGGGCTTCTTCCTTCTTTGCCTCAGTAACTTCTGCTTCACCAGCTTCTACCAAGGCTAGGACTTCATCAGCATCCTTGGCTGCCTTTAGAGAATCTATAAAGTTAGGCTTTAAGAGAAGTCTTGATAAGTTGGCTAGGGTTTCAATATGGGTATTGTTAGCCCCATCTTCTGCCGCTATCATAAAGAATAGGTAGGCCGGCTGGCCATCTAGTGAATCGTAATCAAGTCCCTGAGACTTTCTAGCAAAAAGAACACAAGGTGTATTTACTGCACTAGTCTTGGCATGGGGCATTGCTATACCATCGCCTAGACCTGTTGATGATAATTCTTCCCTATTCATAATCTCCTGCTTAAAGGCTACAGGGTCATTTATCATATTCTTTTCGCTTAATTTAGCGATCATTTCATCGATTACACCTTCCTTAGTATCGGCACTAAGGTCCATAATCATAATTTCTTTTTTCAACAAATCTGAAATTTTCATAATTACTCCTTTACTAATTTTAAATCAAGCATCCCTCAAAAGACTCTCAAGATACTTTGGGTCAACTTACTCTCCAAGCTGACGACTTCCTTATGACAACTTTTCTATTTTTATCTTTTTATAGATTTCATCAATCTGGTCCTTGGTTGCTATATCCTGACAAAATGCAGTTCCTGTACCGCTGGCAACCGACCACTTAAAGGCCTCTAGTGGTTCTAGCCCACTCTTTATACTACCTACAAAACCTGCTAGCATTGAATCTCCTGCCCCCACTGAATTTACCAGGACACCCTTTACAGCTGGTGCATAATATACATTGTCACCATCAAAGAATAGGGCTCCGTCTCCACCCATAGAGACTATTGCGTACTGGGCTCCCATATCAAGGCACTTCTTACCGTATGGGATTATCTCTTCCTTGCTGGTAAATTCTATGCCAAAAAGTTCGCTTATTTCATCGAAATTTGGTTTAATCAATAGGGGCTTTGATTCTATTGCCTTTCTTAGGGCCTGACCGCTGGTATCTATTACAAAGTCAGCCTTCTTATCCTTGCATGTTTTAATTATCTGGTCAAATATATCCTTACTAAGCCCTGGTGCTGCACTTCCCGATATAATGACTGTATCACCCTCATTTAGGCCTGCCAATTTATCCAAGAAATCTTTTTCTTCTTCATCACTTATAATTGGACCCTTGCCATTTATTTCGCTTTCTTGCTTTCCCTTAAGCTTGACATTTACCCTCGTATTCTGGCCTACCCTGGTAAAATCTTCTTTCATCCCCTGGTCTTTGAACCAGGAATAGATATAGTCACCTGTAAAACCACCTAGGAATCCTAGTGCCTTGTTTTCTACACCTATATTGGTGAGCAACTTAGACACCATTATACCCTTGCCACCGACATTTACATATTCACCCTCAGACCTGTTTAACTTTCCTTCATTGAATTCTTTCAAATGAACTATGTAGTCAATAGATGGATTAAGCGTTACTGAATATATCATGAAATGCACCTCTTTTCTGTCATAATATATTATTTTCTTTTATTTTCTATCACTATATGCTCAGTATACCAAAAAATTTTTATAAAATCAACCATTTTTTATAATTTTCTTTCAATTTCTTTCATCATTATTCTACACTGATTATCCTAGTATTTTCAAGTATTCTCTTGTCTATGACCTCTTTCTTTGCATCTGTAACTATAGAAACCTCATCTAAATCACATATTTTGGCAAAAGAAACCTTGCCAAACTTACTAGAATCTGTCACAACATATACATCCTTGGACCTCCTGATAGCCTCTGCCTTAATATTGGCTTCACTGATATCAGGTGTAGTTATTGATGAGTTGGCACTGATGCCATTAGCCCCTATAAAGGCCTTGGTAAACCTGTATTTGCCCAGGTCTAAGATTACCTCTTCCCCTATGACAGCCTTAGTCAGGGGTTTCACATAACCACCCAAGATATAGGTTTTTATGTTGTTTTCCAGTAGCCTATCTACATTGTGGATTCCATTTGTAACAACTACTATATCCTTCCCCCTTAGGAAGGGGATTATTTCATAACAGGTAGTACCTGCATCTATATATACAAAGTCTCCATCCTTAACCAGGCTACCACAGTACCTACCTATGGCTATCTTCTCGCTTAAGGCCTTTTCGCTTCTCTCAAAAATCGTATTATCAAAGGTGAAGGCCCCATCGATACTCATGGCCCCACCGTGGACTCTCTTAATCAGGCCCTTGTCTTCCAGGTCATCAAAGTCCCTCCTTATAGTTGACTCACTAGCCCCTAATTCTATCACCAGGTCCTTCAATTTGACGGTGTTAAACTTGTTGACCCTGTCTAATATGTAGGCCTGTCTCTCTTCTGTTAGCATTGGTAATATCTCCTTTAACTATATATACTATATTATTCTTTTTCCTAATAAAACCCTTTAAATATACACTTTAATCATTCTAAATAAACTTAGCCTATATCTCAAAGTACTTGTCTACTCCATTTGAAATTCCACCTACTATCTTCTTTTGGTAGTCCTCAGTCTGCAATAACCTGTCTTCATCCGGGTTAGACATAAAGCCCATCTCTATAATCGTTACCGGTATCTTGCACCAATTTATACCACTCATATTGTTTGTTTCTATTATTCCCTTACTGGTAGCCCCTGTAGACTTGACCATCTGGTCTAACACAAGCCTGGCTAAACGGTTGCTATCCCCTATAATCTCTGGTGTGTAGGGGTTGTCACTTGCCGGACACATGGTTAGCATGCCTGAAGTTGACGGATTGGAATCTCCATTGGCATGTATCCTTAAAAATACGGCACCCCTATACTTGTTGGCAATTTCTGCCCTCCCCCTATTACTAATCGGACAGTGGTTGTCCTCTCTTATCATGACTACCTTGTAGCCCCTGGCCCTTAGTTCATCCCTCAACTTTAAGGATACATCCAGGGCTAGTTGGTACTCTGGAACGCCTGTTACAACCCCACTTGTTCCCGATGACAACATCGGCTTGGACTGACTGGCACCTGGTCCAATTGGCTCAAGATCATTCATGGCTGCCTCCTGGTGGCCCGGATCTATTACTACAGTATGACCCTTACCAGTCTTATCTTTTCTATCATTTTCATCCTCTTTCCTTCTACCATTCTTTTGGTCAGGTTTCTTGGACTTTGACCTGGTAGAATTTTCATCAGACCCTTGGGTCTGTGACTGGTTAACCCCGCCACTACTTGCCCTTTGACTATCTTGGCCACATCCTACTAATAGCACTGAGGCCATTATTAACAATGAAAACATATAAATTAACTTCCTCATAAACTCTCCTACTTTCTAAACTAATTTAAGTATTATCCTATACTTTCTTCTTATTTATAACCATACCAAAAAAAACTGTCAAATTCAAGCAGAATATGCCATATATATGAAGTTTTACTAAAAGGTGACTCACAAAATTGACATAAAAAGACCCGGTCTGAGTAATCCTCAAACTGGGCCTTGTCACAAGCTAGAAACCTATAAGATAGGCTTCCTAGCAAGTATAATTCAAATTTATAAAAATATTTTTTATTCTTCCTCGTGTAGCTTAACCTTAGTAGCCATAATTGCAACAAAAGTCGCGACTACCATGGCGGCCAGTAATACTAGGGCCATACCATTACCAGCAGCAAATCCCTCTGGAGTATGTCCACCAACAACACCAGTTACCTGAAGTATGATACCTATTAGACCTACTATAGATCCACCAGCAACTAGACCAGAAGATAAACTGATACCTCTAGACACTCTTGCAAGCTTTTCTGCTTCAGACTTAGCCATCTTTTCTACAAGAACTCTAACTAGGGCACCTATCAATATGATAGAACTTGTAGATATTGGTAGGTAGAAACCTATAGCAACTGTCATGATTGGTAAGTCAAGTAAGAACATGAATAGGGCCATTACAACACCTACTATAATCATTACCCATGGAAGGTCTCCTGACATTATACCTGATGTAAGTGTAGCCATCAAGTTAGCCTGTGGTAGGGCGAAAGGAGGGTTAGCACCTGTTATTGCCAACTGGTCAGCAAGTAGAATCATTACACCAACAACGACAACAACACCTAAGATACCTGATATAGCATAGTGCTTCTGCATTTCTGGTTCATTACCACCGATTACGAATGTAACCTTCTGTGACTGGGCATATCCACCTGCCATAGCTATAGCAACAACTATAAATGATGCGAACATCAATAGAGTCTTATTACTTGCTGGGTCAGTCCAACCAGCTATAACAAATACTAGAGTCGCTATAACTAGAGATGCAATTGTCATACCTGAAACTGGTAGGTTTGAAGTACCTATAGTACCTGTCAATCTACCTGCAACTATTACGAATAAAGCTGATAGGATAAATGAAATCACTATACCCACTATAGCCATTAATATGTTTCCTGATACCATTACGGCACCAACGAAACCTAGTACTATACCACCTATAAGGATTAATCTCTGAACGCCAACACCTTCCTGGCTTACACCAGCAGATTTAGCACCCATAGTCTGCTTGATAGATGAAACTATAACTGGGATAAGCTTGATAGCACCAATTACACCACCACAAAGCATCATACCCGCACCTATATACTTAACATAGGCACCTGAGATTGTATTTACATCCATCTGACCAATTGCTGTAGAAGCATTATTCCATACATGGTGACTCTGGTGAGCCATATCAGAGAAGTAACCAATCAAAGGAAGTATACCAAAGTTTGAAAGGATAGATCCTGCAAACATTGATATAGAAACCTCTAAACCAACTATGAATCCTATACCTAATAGTAGTGGGTTAGCTTCTATTTCAAACTTGAACTTGTAGAATGATTCTCCTAACTTACTGTAAACATTGTTACATAGGTTTAAGAATGAACCTGTTAAAATTGTTATAATACCACTGATTACAAATCCAACTCCCATGAACTTAACTGAATCTCCGGCACCTTCTGATGCAACTAGTGTCTCAGATATAGCCATAGATTCCGGATACATTAGGTTACCATGTTCTTCTATTATTAGGTAGTCAAGAACTAGAGAAGCAACTCCTAGACCAAATAGGACACCTCCTAGACCTATTACAAGACCTTCAACAAAAGATATCTTACTGCCAATCAATAGTACTGCTGGTAGAACGAATATCAAACCACTGGCAACTGATTCACCACCACTGGCCATACCCTGAACAAGGTTCTTTCCTAATAGACCCTTCTTCTTTGCAAAAGCTGCTACAAAGGCAGACCCTATTATAGATCCAGGTATACCTGCTGCAACTGTTAATCCAGCCTTCATTCCTGAATAGGCTGTAGAAGCTGCAAATACTATTGCCAGGATCATACCTATGATCATAACTACAGTATTTGAACCTCTTTTTGTCTTATCGGTATTGTAGGGTACATAATCTTTACCCTTTACGCCACCGTAAGCTTCTTTTGATAATTTCTTAGCACTCATTATCACATTTTCCTTTCTTAAAAATTTAAATTAAAAATAATATTCTAACCTAAGACCTATTATACCACAAAATAACATACTCTGCATATTTTTCTAAATATTAACTATCCAGTTAAAAATATATTTTATTACTTCTTCTCTATTTAGCTCATTAAGTATCTCATGCCTACACCCTGGGTATATTTTTTTTGTGACTCTTTTGAAGCCTTGGTCCTCCAGGATTGAATAAAACTTGTCTACCCCCTTGCCATAGTCTCCAACAGGATCTTCCTGACCTGATATCAGGAGAATTGGTAGGTCCTTAGGCATCCTAGCTATGTTCTTTTTCCTGGCCACGTAGTCAACACCTTCAAATATGGCCCTATACATGCTAACTGACGGTATAAACCTACAATACCTGTCTGATAGGTATGAATCTACAACTGCATCATCCCTAGTCAACCAATCAGATATGGTCCTCTTATTTTCTATCCTGTCATTGTAGGATCCTAGTGAAGCCTTGTGTAAATACTTACTCCTATACTTTTCACCCTTCAAGCTTCCAATAATGGCAGACACTAACAAGCCAAACCTAGAGGCCACCAGTGGCACCTGTCCGGTTCCCATAACGATAAGGCCATCAATCATATCCCCATATAGGGATGCATAGGTTCTGACTGCAAAAGACCCCATAGAATGCCCTAGCATGATATAGGGTAGGTCTGGATACTTGGCTGCAGTCTGCCTTTGAAGGTCTCCTATGTCCTCTACCAGGTCCATCCAGTCCCCTGTAAATATACCAAAATTTTTCTTGCTACCTGCAGTCTTGCCATGGCCCATATGGTCATCACCAACCACTATATATCCTTCCTTATTCAATTCTTTGATAAAGCCTTCATACCTGTCTATATGTTCTATCATACCGTGGACTATTTGAACTACCCCCCTTGGGTTTTCAACCGGCCACTCTGATGCATATATATTTCTCTCTCCAAAATACCATTCTAACCTATCCACTTAAATCAACTCCCTTTACTAACTATTATACAAGTCAGGAAAATATAAGTAAATAAAAAGAGACCTATAGGGTAGGCCTCTTTTCATTGATTATTTTATCTTTTGGGTATATCAAAAAGACTCAATTTACTTGATATAAATCAAATCACTCAATATGCTAATTTATGTCTTACTATCTTTTGATCTCCTAGCAGGTATATTGATTAATACATGCTTAACGGAAGTATCTCATCATGGCAAGTGTCAACTATCTTGCGAATGTTTCTCCTAATTCTACGCATAGAGCTATGCCTTCTTCGTTTGGAGTTTCGTTAACGATTAATCCATCGTCGAATAGGTTAGCACCAGCTGCTTCAACTCTTGACTGCCAGTCTCTCATCCATTCTCCATCTCCCCATCCGTATGAACCGAATAGAGCAACTCTCTTACCGCCTATTGAACCTTCAGCTTCTTCAAAGAATGGTTCAAATTCAGCTTCTTCTAGAACTTCTGATCCCATTGATGGACAACCGAATATTAGAGATTCATAGTCCTTTACACTCTTGCCAGGATCATTTGAAATGTTTATTACATCATATTCTACGCCAGCCTTTGCTAGTCCTTCACCAATAGCTTCTGCCATTGCCTGTGTATTACCTGTTCCACTCCAATAAAAAACTCCAACTTTCTTCATTTTCTAATTCCTCCTATGCTATGTATAATTGATTTTTAAATTGGCCTAATATATTTTCCAAACACTCTCCACAACTCATCTTTTCCATCATCATACACCTAGACCTATCATATTTTTCAAACAAGGCCTTGGCCTCTTCAGCATCTCCATAGACCTTCCAATAGCCACTATACTTATAGTTCTTGCCATTGTTTTCTATAAATCCTAGTATGTCTGATACAGGATAGCCTAAAAATGCACCGATTTCATGGGGGAAGTCTCCCCTGCTCATCCTAGTTTTCAAAGTAGCAATATACTTGTTTAGTGACCATGAGCTAGAGTAACCATAATCCTCCAGGATTGTATTTACATCGGACATTCTCAAGTACTGGTAGAGTTGGGACTGCTTATAGACAAAAACTAAAATTCTCTGTCCACACTCGCATATTGGATTAATTTTAATATCATATTTTTCAAATCTCTTATTATAGTACTGAACCAGTCTACGATAGTCAGGCAATTCTTTCTTTGATATGGATACCAAATTAGAAACCTTTGCCCCTGTCAAAACCGGAGAGCAGTAGTATGCAAGTATGTTTTCAAACTTTACGTCTGCCATAAAATATACCAACCTTTCTTAGATAGGGTACTGATTTTTTATATCAATCAATACCCATTTTTATTATAACAATGTTGATAATCTCTGTCAATGATTTTTGATAATAATTTTCGATAATTTTGTCTACTGGTTTTAATCCTGTCCATCAAACATATAAATATAAAAAATAGACCCTGAACTAAGCCTCATATTGAGAGTTAGCTCAAGGTCTATATATACTCGTCTTTTAAACCTATTTACAGGTTTTACGTCTACAATTTACTTATACACTATCTTTGATAGGTCACAAATCTTTAACATGGCCTTATAGATATTAGCAAGTAGGGCTAGCCTATTATTCCTAACATCAAGGTTTTCATCCATTACCATTACCGTATCGAAGAAAGCATCTATGGCTGGCTTCAGTGAAGCGAAAGAATCCAGTGACTCTGTATACTTCTTCTGTCCCATAAGGTCTTCTATTTCCTTTTCTACCAGGACAAACTTGGCATATAGGTCTTTCTCTGCAGCTTCAAGAAGGGTCGCTTCCTTTATATCCAGACCTTCAGCCTTTTCTGCTAGTGTTGATACCCTGTTAAAGGCTACCAACATATCATTTAGGCTAGGATTATCTATCCAGGCATTTATAGCCTGGGCCCTGGCATATAGGTCTGACATGTTCTTTTCATCACTGGCAAGGACTGCATCTACTACGTCGTACCTGATACCCAAATCCTTAAACATTACCCTAGTCCTCTCATTGAAGAAGGCAACTATCTGGTCAACTACTACATCCTTGTCAAAGTCCACTCCAGCGTACTGGTCTAGGGCCAGGTCAGCTAGTTTAGCTATATCTAGCTCTATATTCTTTTCAAGCAGGATAGTCAATATTCCCAGGCACTGACGCCTAAGGGCAAATGGGTCAGCAGAACCTGTTGGCTGGATACCAATGGCAAAGAAACCTGCTATAGTATCTATCTTGTCTACGATTGATAGGATGGCACCCTCTGCTGATTGAGGTATTTCATCACCACTAAATCTTGGCATATAGTGTTCATAGATGGCCTCGGATACAATAGGGTCTTCCTTGTCTAGCTTTGAGTACTCCATACCCATATATCCCTGTAATTCATCGAATTCAAATACCATACTAGTTACCAGGTCTGCCTTGCATAGGTAGGCTGCTCTTTCTAGAAGGTCTTTCTTTATGCCTGCATCTATTTCATCAGCTATCTTTCCTGCCAACTTGTAAAGTCTTTCTGACTTGTCTAGTAGGGTACCTAACTTTTCTTGGAAGACAACCGTATCTAGCTGTGGCCTATAGTCTACTAAGGCCTTCTTCCTATCTTCCTTAAAGAAGAATAGGGCATCTGCCAGTCTAGCTTCAAGTACCTTTTCATTACCCTTCTTAACATTTTCTATCATGTAGTCATTACCATTTCTAACTGCAATGAAGTTAGCCAATAGTTCTCCCCTATCATCCACTACTGGGAAATACCTCTGGTGGGCCTTCATAGGAGTCTTAACTACTTCCTTCGGTAAGCTGGCATATTCCTTATCAAATTCACCATAGAAGGCTGTCGGATACTCTACTATATAGGTTACTTCTTCTAGCAGGTCTTCATCCATATCTACCCTACCATTTATGCTGGCAGCCACCTTGTCTATCTGGTCTCTTATTATAGCCTTTCTCTTGGCCTGGTCAAGTATTACATAGTTTTCTTCTAACTTGGCCAGGTAGTCTTCTATACTTGTTACCTCTATTGACTTGGCTCCAAGGAACCTGTGGCCCACAGTCTTGTTAGAAGCCACAATACCTTCCATATTTACTGGTACTACCCTGTCATTCATCAAGGCTAAAAGCCATCTTATAGGTCTTACAAACCTCATGTTCTTCCCGCCCCAACGCATTGACTTAGGGAATACTACAGCCTTTACTATTTCTCCCAGGACATCACATAGGATTTTTTCTGTATCTTCACCAGTTTCCTTTAAGGTAGCATATATATATTCAGTTCCATCCAGGTCCTTAAAGTATACGTCCTTTTCACTAAGGCCCTTACCCTTCATAAATCCAAGGGCTGCCTTTGTAAAGCTACCATCTTCTGCCAGGGCAATCTTCTTAGATGGACCCTTTACCTCTTCTTCTAGGTCTGCCTGCCTGTCAGCCAAGCCCCTTACTACTAGGACTAGTCTTCTTGGTGTTGCATAAGTTTCAATTTCAGAAAAACCAACCCTGTTTTTTGTCAAGGCCCTTGTAAGGTTGTCCTTCAACTGACCAAGAGTAGACTCCACAAATCTTGATGGCATTTCTTCTACGCCTATTTCATATAATAGATAATTATTCATTGATTTCACCTGCCTTCAATAATGGATATCCCAGTTCTTCTCTCTGTTTAACATAGGATTCTGCTACTATCTTGGCCAAGGACCTAATCTTACCTATAAAGGCTGCCCTCTGGCTAACACCGATAGCCCCCCTAGCCTCTAGGGTATTAAATGTATGAGAACACTTCAATACATAGTCATAGCAAGGTATTACCAAGCCTATTTCAGCCAGGCGCACTGCTTCTGCCTCATACATATCAAACAACTTAAACAGCATTTCTGCATTACATTCATCAAAGGCATATCTAGAGTTTTCATATTCTTGTCTTTTGAAAACTTCACCATAAGTTATTTCATCATTCCACTTTAGGTCATACACACTATCTACGTCCTGTATATACATACCCATTCTTTCAAGACCGTAAGTGATTTCACCAGTCTCTAATTCACATTCTATATTACCTACCTGCTGGAAGTAAGTGAACTGAGTGATTTCCATACCGTCAAGCCAGACTTCCCAGCCTAGACCCCAGGCTCCTACTGTGGCTGCCTCCCAGTTATCTTCAACAAATCTTATATCGTGTTCATCTGGATTAATACCTATAGCCCTAAGAGATTCTAGGTATAGGTCCTGTATATCATCTGGTGATGGCTTTAGGATTACCTGAAATTGGTGGTGCTGGTACAACCTGTTAGGGTTTTCTCCATACCTACCATCTGCAGGTCTCCTTGATGGCTCTACATAACAAACACTCCATGGCTCAGGCCCAAGTGATCTAAGAAAAGTATTGGGATTCATAGTTCCCGCACCCTTTTCCACATCATATGGCTGTGTCATTATACAACCTTGCTTTGCCCAGAAATTTTGCAAAGTCAAAATCATTTCTTGAAAATTCATAAATATTTCCTCCTGATTCTTCTTTTTTCATCCACCTTATTTATGGAATCTAATTCACTCTTTAGTCTTTCTCTGTCTTACTATTTAACCTTTTATTTCTCTTCAGAATCTTCCTTTTTAGGATCTTCTTCCTTGATTAATTCATATATGATATCATCACTTGAATCATCTTCGTCTTCATCCTTAGACTTCTTGAATGTCTCCCTTATATCCTCAAAGGAATTAAATATAATCTCCTTTAGGATTTCTAGTTTTTCCGGAGTCAAACTGCCCATATCAACACTTTCCCCACTAGCCTCATCAGTGATAAGGACTGAGTACTTGCTAAGAACTGCTGCTGATAGACCCAACAGGGATAGAACTGGCATAGCTGCTACACCCAGCACACCAATAGTCAGAGGTATGTTCAACATTACCTTACCTTCTTTTTCTACAATTATTCTGACAACAGTAGTCTTCTTAAATAGGTCTCCTAGCTGGCCCCTGATTTTCTCTGACTCCTGGGATATATTTTCCCCAAACCTGCGTATAGATTCTTTCTTGTTTTCAAAACCCATATCTTTCTGACCTGACTCAATATATATAATTGCGTCTAGTACATTGCCATCAGTCTTGATTAAGGCTTCTCTGGCTTCCTTGTATGTTGCATATGGAAGTCTATCCAATACCTGATCTACCATTTCAATTGTTATCTGTGCCATAATTTTCATCCTTTCTCAAGTTCTAAAAAATAGATATTTACTTTAACGTTTTTAAGAGGTCTAGTGACTTGAAACTGACATTTTCAAAATAGTTGACCAGGTAGATCTTTAATAAAGAAAAGAGCTCCCTGACCAAGACCTCTGCCACTTTTGCTTTGCTACATACTATTATATCATTATTTAGTATATATTGCATAAGTGATATAGTAGTTTGATCTAATTTTATAAAAAATTTTTCCTTTTTGTGGCAATTGTTACACACCAAACCCCCATCTTCAACAGAAAATACGGCATATTTCAAATTTTTGTTGCCACATATTGTACACCTGTCTAACTGGGGCCTATAACCCATATAGTCCACAAACTTTAGTAAAAAGGCATCTAATACCAAATTTTTATTATCTATCTTCTCAGAATACAAAAATAAGGTCTGGGCCAGGAGTTCAAAGAGCCTGTTATTGGGCTGGCCCTCTACAATATTGGCCTCTACCAACTTTATTATAAAAGAGGCATAGGAAAAACTCTCAAAGTCCATGGATATATTATAGAAACTCTTTATATTATCAGCCTGGTAAAGGGTGAACATATCCTTCTGTTTTCTCATGTTGTAGTTGTTGTAGGAAAAAAGTTGGGATGCAGATAAGAACCTGCTCTTTTGCCCCTGGGCCCCCTTGGCTATGGCTGAAACCTTGCCATATTTCCTGGTGAAAATGGTCAATATCAAGTCCTTGTCCCTGTACTTGACGGCCCTCAGAACTATACCTTGTGTATCTAAAACTATCATTTCTACCTCATAAATTAACAAAAATAGCTAAATTGCAATTCTCATTCCAATTTAGCTATCTAATATCATCATCTAATTATATCTACATTAAGAATATGTTTATCATTACATAATAAACACATATACCTATTACATCCATCAAGACTGCCATTATCGGCGAGAAGATTGCTGTTGGATCTGAATCCATCTTAGCCAGAATAATAGGTAATAGGGTACCTGCACATGCTCCTAGTACCATATTTATCAGGACAGTTAAGGCAACCACCATTGTTATTTCAGGCTTTCCTATAAATAGGGCCAATAAAACAACTGCTATTATACCTATAAGAATACCATTTATCATACTACTTATGATCTCTTTAAGTATTAGAACTCCGTCTACGCCCTTGTCCTTGTCTGTTAAATTTATTACTGTTACAGATGATGACTGACTGCTAACACTACCTCCCATAGCTACTACTAAAGGCGCTAAGAATATTAACTCTATAAGGTTCTTGTCTATCACCTTCTTAAAATTCATAAAAACTATAGCAGCTATAAATGAGATAATGGCTGTCAATACCAACCATCCTATCCTACCCCTCACGCATGATATAATCTGCTGGCCTAGGGTAGAGTTGTCATCTTCATCAGTGTCCCTCTCTCTCTCACTACTTCCTGCGATCTTATAAAGGTCCTCTGAGGCTTCCTCTTCCATAACATCTATAATGTCATCTACAGTTATGATACCCTTTAGGATACCTTCGTCATCAACAACTGGCACTGCAACAAGGTTATACTTAGAAACTATTTTTACGGCCTCTTCCCTATCGTCATTATCATTTACAGACCTGACATTTTCCATCATTATGTCCTCGATTATCTCTGAGTCCTTGGCTAGGAATAGTTCTCTCAGGGAAAGTACACCTACCAGTTTCTGATCATTGTCGAGTACGTATATGTAGTAGATTGAGTCTGCATCAACTGCCTCTGCCCTTATGTGCTTGATAGCTTCCTGGACATTTAGGTTTTTGTTTATAGTCACATAACCCTTCCTCATAGTTGAACCAGAAGTTTCATCCACATAGGCCAAGAGTTCTCTCAATTCAGTCTCATCTTCCTTATTGACCATATCAAGAATCTTTTCTCTCTCTTCTTCACCCATGTCTCTCAATATATCTGCCAGGTCACCTAGTGACATTTCCTCAAATATACTCCTTACATGGTCTGGATCCATTTCTGAAATCAATTCCATAAATAGGTCTAATTCACATTCTTCAAGGATTGATGCAGCCGTATCTAAAGGCAGGATTTCAAATAACTTGACCCTGTCTACTTCATCTAACTCCATTAATACATCGTATATATCTACCGTATGGTACTCTTCCAAGGTCTCCTTTAACTCAATGAGCTTGGATTTATCAATCATTTCTTTAACTTCATTGTACAACTCTCGCGCCGAGTCCTGTTTCTTATCCATCATAACCACCTTTTAATCTCTATTTTCATTTAAACCAAAATCAGTAATAAAATTAGTCATATTTCTCCAATTTTCCTTAACCTTAACCCATAATTGGAGATTTACCTTTGTATCCAATAAAAATTCTATTTCTTCTCTCGCTGATTTTCCGATTCCCTTTAGCTTTCTTCCATTCTTGCCTATGATGATACCCTTGTGGGAATTTCTTTCACAGTAGATAACAGCTGATACATCTACTATGTCCTTGTCCTTCCTGGCCTTCATCTTTTCTATTTCAATTGCTATTCCATGAGGAACCTCATCATTAGTGTACTGGAGTACTTTTTCCCTGATTAGTTCTGCAACCAGGACCCTCTCAGGCTGGTCTGTAACCATGTAGTCAGGAAAATACTTTGGCCCTAGATCCAGGGTCTGCTTTATAGCCTTTATCAAGCTGTCGACATTTGAACCCTTTAGGGCTGATACCGGTATTATTTCCTTGAATAGGCCCTCCTGATCATACATCTTTATCAGGTCAAATATCTCTTCCTTGTTAGCAATCTTATCAACCTTGTTGATCACAAGAAAAACAGGAACTTTTGCCTTTCTTAGGTTTTCTATGATCATTGAATCTCCCTTGCCAATCTTGTCAGAGTCATCGACTACAAAGAGGATGCAATCTACATTCTTGAAAGATTCTTCTGCTGACTTTACCATCATCTGGCCCAGCTTGTTCTTTGGCTTGTGTATACCTGGTGTATCTAAGAATACTATCTGAGCCTGGTCATCTGTATATACAGCCTGGATGGTGTTTCTTGTAGTCTGAGGTTTATCGCTCATTATGGCGATTTTCTCACCTACCATGTTGTTCATCAGGGTAGACTTTCCTACATTAGGTCGACCTACTATGCTGACGAAACCCGATTTATATTCCATATATTTCTCCTTATATGCCTATTTTCATTTTGATAAAACATTCTAATTATACCATATTTGGTAGTATTTTTCAAATTTTAATAAAACAAGCCCAACTGGAATATAACTATGGCCACCAGGGTCCCTAGTATAGCTCCTGCAACAGTCTCCCAGAAGGTGTGTATCTTGCCCTCAATCCTACTCTGGGCTACTAAAAGGGCCATCAAGTAGGCCAAAGATGAAGCCTCAACCCTCTCTGTCATAAGGGTAATAGATGTTGCTATTGCAAAGGCTAGGGCTGCATGTCCACTAGGCATGCCCCCCTTTAGGGGTGTACCCGTAAAGGTAATGGCCTTAACCACCACTACTGCTATCAGGACCACCACTATACAGATAAGTGTGATATGGAGTTCTGACTCCCTTATCCTGTATACCAGGTTACCTGTCAATAGGGTAAGCTTTTTATAAAAAAGTATATAGGCCACACCTACTGAGTATATAGCCGATACCAAAACTGCCCCTGCTGCTACGTCCTTGGCTATCTTTGCCAGAGGATTGTACTCCTGGGTTACCATGTCTACGGTCTTTTCTACAGCAGTATTTATCATCTCTGTTATTACAACCATGGTTATAGCCCCCAAAAGAACTATAAATTCCATCTTTGAAAAGTCAAAGAATAGGCTGGCTATTAGGACAAGTAAACATGCCAGGTAGTGGAGTTTCATATTCCTCTCACTCCTAAAGGTATACAGGATACCATCAATTGCTGCATTTACAGACTTGGTAAAGCCCTGCTTGATTTTCTTGTCCTTATTCCTCTTAAAAATCTTGTATCTTTCCCTATCCTTTTCTTCCTTGATCTTTTCCTTGTCCGGCTTATAGGATTTCTTATCTTCCTTGGAATCCGATATATCTGAGTCATCAATAAGCATTTCATCTATATCTTCAAGGTCTATTTTATCAATACTTTTGTCATCTTTTAGGTCTTTACTCATACAAATCCCCCATTGTTTTTAGTTTCTAGTAATCCCTAGCTGGCTGAGTACATCCTCTTCCTTGGCATGCATCTCCTTGGCCTCTTCCTCTTCCATATGGTCATAGCCAAGTAGGTGGAACATACTATGACATACCAGGAAACAGACCTCTCTTTCCAAACTATGGCCAAAGTCCTTGGCCTGGTCAGCTGCCCTTTCTATTGAAATCACTATATCACCTAGGGATATGGCTCCAAAGTCTACATCTACTTCCTCCCCATCATACATTGGAAAGGATAGGACATCAGTCACCTTGTCTATATTCCTGTAGTCCCTGTTTATCTCCCTAATCTCATCATTTGATACAAAGGATAGGCTCACTTCATAGTCATCATCATAACCCTCATATGCTAATACTTCCAAGATTACCGCTTCAATTTTATCCATTATATCCTGGTCTAGTTTTACAAAATCCTGTCTGTCTTCAAAAATTATTTCCATTTTTTATCCCTGCTCTTTCCCCTTGAGTCACTATTTTTATCTCCAGACTTATCATCTCTAGGCCTTTTTCTTTCACTAGACTTTTCCTTAAATTCAAGTTTCTTTTCATGCTTGGCATAGGCCTTGATAATCCTCTGAACCAGTTCATGTCTAACAACGTCCTTTTCGGTCAATTCCTTGTAACCTATACCCTTTACACCCTCTAGTATCCTTATAGCCTGGACAAGACCACTCTGTCTGGACCTAGGGAGGTCAGTTTGGGTGATGTCCCCTGTCACTACGGCCTTTGAACCAAAACCCAGTCTGGTCAAAAACATCTTCATCTGCTCTGGTGTAGTATTCTGGGCTTCATCCAGGATAATAAAGGCATTGTCTAGTGTCCTCCCCCTCATAAAAGCCAGGGGGGCCACTTCTATAATTCCCCTTTCAAGGAACTTATTAAACTTATCTGGTCCAAACATATCAAACAAGGCATCATAAAGGGGTCTCAAATATGGGTCTACCTTGTCCTTCATATCACCTGGTAAAAATCCAAGTGTTTCCCCTGCTTCTACAGCCGGCCTGGTCAAAATTATCTTTGTAACCTGGTCAGACTTGAAGGCCTTGACCGCCATGGCAACTGCAAGATAAGTCTTACCAGTACCTGCTGGCCCTATACCAAAGGTAATATCATGGTTTTCAATCAGGTTGACATACTCCTTTTGTCCCAGGGTCTTTGGCTTGACAGGATTACCCTTTTTAGTTATGACTATAGTGTCCTCTAACTCTTTTATCCTGTCCTGACTACCCCCAAATAGGAGGTCTATGGCATAGACTATGGCCTGCCTATCTAGGGTCTTGCCCACTTCTACCATCCTGTGTAATTGACCCAAGAGTTCCAAGGTAGTCTCAACATTCTTTTCCTCTCCAAGAACTACTATTGTACCCTCCCTAAGCAGGATATCTGTATTTAGGTTCTTTTCTATAAGTTTTATATTTTCATCAAAATTTCCAAATAATTCATGTTCAAATTTAGGCTCGTAAATCTGAAATTGCTTTTGTATTATCAAGTTATCACCTCTATTTTAATCGTATATACCCATTATATCAAATATATTGGTAAAAGGATAGAGGACAGTACTTACGCACTGTCCTCTAAAAAATATGTGAGATTTGTGAAACAAACCTCTATATGTCAACCCTCTCAGGAGTCTCATCATTCTTGTTCAATCAGGCCATAGCCCCCGTCGCCCCTTCTATAAACCAGGCAAACTTCAAATGTATCCTGATCTTTGAATAGGAAGAAGTCATGTCCAAGTAGGTTCATCTGCAATACAGCCTCTTCTGCTGACATTGGTCTAAGGTTAAACCTCTTTTTTCTCTCAAATACCAGTTCAGAATCTCCTGGTAGAATATCAATCTCTTCTTCAACCAATTCATCAAAGTTTTCAAACCTAATAGTTGAATTTCCTGCTCCCCTAGTCTTGAATTTATTCTTGTATTTTACAATCTGTCTATTTAACTTATCACTCACAAGGTCTATAGCTGAATACAGGTCATCCTGTACATCTTCTGCTCTTACAACATGTCCATTAATGCTGTCGAGAGTAACTTCAACCTTCTGTTTTTCCTTCTTATTTGCACTTACCGTAACTCTTAATTCTGCCTCAGGGTCAAGCAGCTTTTCTAACTTGCTGAACTTCTTGTCGATATAACCTGTAATGCCATCAGTCAATTTTATCTTTTTTCCAGATACTGTTATTTTCATAAAAACAACTCCCTTCGGTATAGGCTGATAATTCAACCTATTTACTTCTTATTTTAAGTATAATCGATATCTATAACTAATTAAAGTCTTTAATTTACATCTTTTTTGTTGTATAATGGATGTAAGGGCGAGTTTTTAATCAACTCCCCTATTTTTTTGTCTGAATACAGCAAACCTTACAAGCCTCAACCACTTGATTTTATCAAAAAAGGGGAGGCATAGCCTCCCCTAAAAGTTTCTAATTATTTATAAGTTATGGTTATGCTCGTTTATTTAAATAAATATACTGGCTCCTAAAGTAATTCTTAAAGAGAGTCTTTAGAACCTAGTACAGTATCTATCTTACCAAGAACAACGTCCTTTATTGCATCTCTACCAGCACCTAGGTACTTTCTTGGGTCGAATTCCTTAGGATTTTCTGCCATGAACTTTCTGATAGCTGCAGTCATTGCAAGTCTTAGGTCTGTATCCATATTGATCTTACAAACAGCCATTTCAGATGCCTTTCTTAGCATTTCTACTGGAACACCCTTAGCACCAGCTATATCACCACCGAACTTGTTACAAGTAGCAACAGCATCCTGGTCAACAGCAGATGCACCGTGAAGTACGATCGGATAGTTTGGTAGCTTAGACTGGATTTCTTCTAGTATATCAAATCTTAACTTAGCTTCACCCTTGAACTTGAAAGCTCCGTGAGAAGTACCGATTGCTATAGCTAGTGAATCAACACCAGTTCTATTTACAAAGTCTACCGCCTGGTCTGGCTCAGTATATTTGTGTACATCAGATGTAACATCATCTTCTGTACCAGCCAATACACCTAGCTCAGCTTCAACTGTAACATTCTTTGGATGTGCATATTCAACAACCTGCTTAGTAATAGCTACATTTTCTTCGTAGTCAAGATGAGAACCATCTATCATAACTGAAGTAAATCCAGCATCAATACACTTCTTAGCCATTTCAAAGTTTGGACCATGGTCTAGGTGTAGGGCACAGTCAACTCCGATTTCATCAGAAGCAGCCTTTACCAACTTCACTAGTGTATCGATACCTGCATATGATATAGCAGACTTTGAAGCCTGGATTATAACAGCAGAATTTCTTTCCTTACAAGCCTCTAATACACCCTGTAACTGTTCTAAGTCACTAATGTTAAAAGCTCCTATAGAATATCCACCTTCATATGCCTTCTTGAACATTTCTTTAGTATTTACTAATGCCATAATTTCCTCCTTATAAACTTTTAAAACTTACCCATCACCCTTATTATACCAAAAAAAATTGCTTCATGAACAACTTTTTTAAAAATAAACCCAGGGTCTATCCCAATTAACTTATAGGTATATGTAGGCCATTATATCCTTTATCTGTCTTGCCGTATCATTAAAGCCCATTTTGTATAGTTGGCCTAACTTTTCCAGGTCTCCCTCCATCCTGCTTACATCCATATAGACTGAGGGACTTATAACATAAAGCCTCTTCTGTGAATTTAAGATTGTTAGCTCATCACACTGCCTGTTGTAGTCCTTGTCACTCCTGGCCAGGACCTCGGCAAATTCAGGATAAGACCTATAGACATTAGTGGTAACTATATGATTGGACTTTAGCTTCCTCCTAAATGAACTGGGCCTCGTCCTTACTACTATTATTTTTTCGTAACCCTGGTCCAGGGCCCACCTATATGGTATCTTGTTGCTACATCCCCCATCCAGGTAGGGAACTCCATCTATTTCCACCATTTTTGAGATAAAAGGCATACTTGCAGACGCACTGACAGCATCATATATTTTTGAACCCATCTGGTCCCTATCAAAGTATTCCGACTGACCAGTCAGACAATTTGTAGCAACAGCCACAAATTTTTGTCTTGGGTCAAAAAAGGTTTCCTCATCAAATATTTCTTCCTCTATATGGTTCATAACAAAGTCAAAGCCAACCATTCCCCCATTATTTTTAATTGCCTTTATACCTATATACCTACTGTCATGCCTGTAGGTAAGGTTGACTCTGGCTGCGCGTCCAATCTGGCCAGACACATAATTCATGCCGTTCATGGCTCCTGCAGATACACCTATAGTGCACTCTGCATTTATACCGGCCAGCATCAGGGCATCCAGTACCCCTTCTCCATAAAGGCCCCTAAAGGCTCCTCCTTCAAGGACCAGGCAGACCTTGCTTACCTTGTCTGTAGCCCTCCCCCTTGGTATCTTATCTATCTTTGAAAATATCTTCTTATTCATAAGTGCCCTCCTTCTTTATAGGCATAATCCTTACTACAATTTTACTATATCAGGCCCCATTAATCAAATTTATAGTAATATCCTAATAAATGTGCTATAATTACTAGGGTGTATAGAAATATTATATAGTTATTTAAAATAAGAGGTGGTTTTTTGAGAAAGTTTATAGCTAGAATGCCCCTACCAATTACGGCCTTGGCCCTGGCTTGGGTACTTCTAGGAAATATATTCAAGGGCTTGATTCCTTTTTTGAGTGACATGTGTATGATAGTAGCCCTGATACTACTAATTCTAACTATAGCCAAGATGTTCTTGAATCCAGTTAGCTTTTACACTAGCATAAAGTCACCTGTAGGCCTATCCCTCTTCTCATCTTTCCCTATGTCATTGATAATGATATCTGTATGGATGAAGGAGTTGTTTGACAAGGCCAACCTTTATTTTTGGGTAGCAGGTGTCATCATTCAAACTGTAATCTTAATCATATTTACAATTAAATACGTCTTTAACTTTAGGATAAAGTATGTCTTCCCTAGCTGGTTTATGGTCTATGCAGGCCTAGGCATGTCAGCCATTACCTGCAAGGATTTCGGTATGGACATCTACGGTAAGGCAGTCTACTATTATACTATATTTGTATCCATAGTCTTGATACTACCTATTTTAACCAGGTTCTTCAAGAGGGATACTACCATAGCAGCTAGACCACTTATAGCACTGATATCAATGCCTTTGGCTATTATACTACCAGCCTATATAGGCCTATCTTCAGGTGTATATGTCAATAGCCTATGGATTATGTTTTTTGCTATACAGGCGACCTTGGTCTTTGTTATTGTAAACATGATAATACACTTATTTGACGGATTTTTCCCTACTTGGTCCTGCTATGCTGTTGCAGTGGCTATGATAGCCTATGCTTCTAAATTCTTCTTGTCCTACCTAATAGGACACAAGATGGGGTCTGATATAATTACCTATATAATCTATGGTGAATATGTCCTGAGCTTTATAATAGGAGCCTTTATGCTACTTGCAAGTTTTATTAGTATATTGGAAGATCCGGAAGTCCATAAGCAGAGAGTTCTTGAGAATACTCAGAAGCTCAACCTACATGAACTTCAGAAAAAGTTAAAGAAAAACGAGAAAAGGAAGAACAGGGATAGAAAGAAAGATAGTCATACAGAAGTCCCTGATAAGGATACAAAAAAAGATCCTGATGATAAATCCTATAATTTAGAAGACCTGATAGACTAGTATTTATCTTACTAGGCCTACAAGTCTCCTTCCTTAATAGAAGTATTAATATTATAAACTGGGTTAGATTTTAGACCTGCAAGCTTTAGCATTGATAGTAAGCACCCTCTAAGTAGCAAGACTTGGGGGAATCCCATTACTATCAATGCTTTTTTGTCTTGAATTTGAAACCCAAACACGAAATTTTAATATAATTTACACAGGAAAAAGGCTTTAAATAAAAATCCCACTTGGACCTTTTATTAAAGCCTTATCACCATTATATTTCCATTAATTATTAGTTTTATTTCTTTTGATTCTTTAAGCTTCCTGCCTGACCATTTACGAGTTCTTTTTGTTGACTATTATAGTGGTGAAATAAGAATAGGTATCCAGGTCCTTGGCCTGGCTTATATCCCTATATACCTCTTCTCCATCCATGGCAGAGTTAGATACCATAATAGACTTGTCTGCCAATCCTTTGGCTTCTAGCATTTCTATTATCTGCTTACATTTTTTGTATACCTTCATCAAGACTATGGAGTCAAATGAATCGACTATTCTTGATATTTCTTCTATAGAGCCTGTACATGGGTATATAACCATAGGTTCTGTATCCATTGCCAATGGAAAATTATTTGTTGCTGCTATATTTGAAAAAGAGCTAAGACCTGGTATTGTTTCAATATCAACCTTGTCCACCAGCCTGTCTAGTAGGTATACATAGGTAGAGTACAACATAGGATCTCCCAGACTGACAAAACCTACCTCTTTACCATTTCTTACATCATCTATTATCTCCCTGGATATGGCATCCCAAGACTCTATTTTCTCCTGGTTATCATATGACATAGGGAAGTGCCTTTCCTTTAGAACAAGGTCTGGCCTTAGGTAGGGGTCTACTATCTTCCTGACCCTACTATCTCCACCAATCCTTGCCTGGGGTAGGTAGAGTATGTCTAATTTATCCAGGGTTTTTACTGCCTTGACAGTCATCAACTTACTGTCCCCCGGCCCTGTTCCTATACCATAAAACTTACCACCCTCAAGTGGCAGGTCTTGATCAAGCAGGCCTATCTCCCTGTCCTCTTCTATGGCATCTGCCAGATTTTCGACAAACTTGTCCTGGATAGACTCAAATTCACCTATACCTTCCATGTGGACTTCTACCTCAAAACCTTCTGCCTTCAATATATTCAACCAAGAATCATCGTCTTCCTGACCTGCCATGTCATTTTTAGCATGGTCACCAGCTACCAGGAGGAAGGGTCTAAGGTGGATCTTTTCTATACCGTCCTTTTTCAAGAAAAATATCATATCTTCTATTTCAGGGTAGCCTTCTATAGTAGCCAAATAGGCCTTAATGGAGTTCCTACTCAATCTGTAGTCTATGGCTGCATAGGAGGCATGGGCATGGTGGCCTGTTCCGTGGCCCATCCATACACTAGCTGATTTTTTATCATCAGACTTGGTATCTTCAAGACTTACTTCCTTTATTAGGTCGGTCACATAGTCATAGTCCTCTAGGCTAGTCAGTAGGGGCCTACCCACAAGTATCTTGTCAAACTTGTGCCTGTAGTTGTCTATTATGTTCATCATCTTGTTGTACTCTTCACCACAGATCAGGTGAAGGGACTGGATGTATACCTCTTTATAGCCCTTTTCTAAGAGCAGCTCTAGGGCCTGACTAGGATATAGAATTTCTTCATTGTCCCTATTTTTCAACTTCTTTATAATCATCTTAGATGTCCATGACCTATAAAAGTCAAAGTCGGTAAATCTATCCCTCAACTTTTTTTCACAGGCCTCTATAGTCTTCTGCCTGGTATCCATATGGGTTGTCCCAAAACTGATAACCAACAAAGCCTTCTTGTTCTTCATATCTTCCATCACGCCTCCTAGCCAAATATCAATCCTTCTTCTATTTCATCTATGCTATGAATCATCCTCTGATAGTCTATAGTCCTTCTCCTAATTATTATGACCGGTATACCCAGTTCCTCACAGGCTTCAATCTTGTCTATAAAACCACCTGCAAAGCCACTTTCCTTGGTGATTACCACCTCTATCTTAGAATGCTTTAGGAGGGCCACATTTATATCCTTGCTAAAGGGACCTTTAAGGGCTATTATATTGTCAGCATTTAGACCCATAGCCTCACAACTCCTGATTACTTCACTGGTTGGAAGTACCCTGGCAACTAGTTTTTTCCCCTTAAGGAGTTTTACATAGGTAGCCAAGTTCTTGCTTCCTGTAGCTATAAGTACATTTTCCCAGTTCTTATTTTTCATAACCATATCACAGGCCTCTTCAATCGTATCAACCACATACTCCTGCTGGTATTTTATTTCATCCAGTAAAGACTTCCTCTCAAACCTAATATACTTGATATCGGTCTGGTCACAGGCCTCTATTGCATTTCTAGATACCTCGATCGCATAGGGGTGGGTAGCATCTATTACCTGCCTGATTCCCTTGTCCCGTATATATTCAACCATTTCTTTTTTATCCATCTTACCGTTTATTATATTTTTTGCATGCTCAAGGGCCAAGTCCTTGCCAAATTCAGTCGCTACAGATAGGACAAAGTCACTTATACCTATTTGGTTTAGCCTATCGCATATCTTTAAACTATCTGAGGTTCCACCTAAAACCAATATCATATTCCATACCCCCTCGGAGTGATTATCTTATCTCCATCAATATATGTTTCCTTGTTACCAACTATTATCATAGTTGACATATCACAGACTTCAAAATCCATACTTTCCAATGTTTTTATATACTTTTCTTCATTGGTCCTACCTGCATTTTTAACTATGCCAACAGGTGTAGTTGCTGGCTTATAGGCCTGCATTATTTCAAAGGCCCTCTTCAAATGGTTTGGCCTCCCCTTGCTCTTGGGATTGTATATGCAGATGACAAAGTCAGCCATGGATGCCAGTTCAAGCCTCTTTTCTATCAGACTCCAGTCAGTCATCAGGTCACTCAAACTTATCTGGCAAAAGTCATGCATAAGGGGGGCACCCAGACTTGCTGCTGCGGATATACTTGAGGTAACCCCCTGGACTACCCTTATTTCTTCCCTCTTGTCAAATTTAGAGTTAAGCTCATATACCAGGCCTGCCATAGCATATACACCAGAATCACCGCCACTTATCAAGGCAACCCTATGTCCCTGGGCTGACAGGTCTAAGGCCTTCTTGCACCTATCCACCTCCTGTCTCATCCCATTTTCCAGTACAGTCTTGCCAGCCAGGAGGTCTTCTATCAAACCTATATAGGTCTTGTATCCTATAATTATGTCACACTTTTCAATAGTTTCTAGGGCTTCTAGAGTCATATACTCCTTGTTTCCAGGCCCTATTCCTACAACATATATCATCTTTATTCCTTTCTAAAAAATCCGGTCCTACCATCTACCTAGAGCCAGGGTAATCCCCTTGTCCCTATACATTTGCCCCAGGAGATTTCTCCCTGCCAATATATGACAGGCCGGTTGGGCTACAGAATAGACACCCGTAACCTTTTTTACAAACTCAGATTTTTCGTATATATCCTGGTAGTCTGCTAGGTCTTCTGGGGAAAAAAAATCACTTTTTATCCCATATTTACGACAAAAGTCAAGAATACAGGCCTCATCCTTCTTTAGGTCAATAGAGCCAACCCTACCAATAGACCTTACATCTATATTTACTTCTGATAGGTATCTCAAGACCTCCCCCTCAAATAGGTTTGAGTCTGTGTTTTTTCTACACCCCAGGCCTAGTACGTTCCTCCTAGGAACTACCAGGACCCAACCATGTTCTTTTGCAAACTCGCAGACATCTAGCTTATCACTGATTACTATCTTATTATGTTTACTATCTATTTTAATATCTATATTATTTTCTGTTTTGTTTTCTGCTTTATTCTCTGTTTTATTCTCTGTTTTTTTGTCCAGCTCATTGTATATTGTCTTATCTGTCTTATTATCAAACTCTTTGTCTCTTATTCCCTTTTTCCCCAGGGTTATTAGGTTTTTAAGGTCATCTACTAGGCTAAAGCCCCTCAATTCTTCTTCCTTAAAATATGTCCTATAGTCTGGGTCTATATAAAGGTAGATATCCCCGCCTTTTAAAAGGGCTGAATTTATATCCAGGCTCAAGTTTCTTAAATTATCCACATTCGCCCACATCTTTTTAACAAGCATATCAAAGGCAGCCTTGCCATTGATGTCAGTAGCCGTAGTGATTACAGGGTTTGCCCCTATCCTAGTGGCTATCAGCCTACAAAATTCATTGGCCCCTCCCATATGGCCAGACAATAGGCTTATCACATTTATACCCAATTCATCCACAACCAATACTGCCGGGTCTGTAAATTTATCAACCAGGTGGCCTGCTATAGCCCTGACCACTATGCCACTTGCCATTATAAATACCAGGTAGTCTGATTCCCTAAAAATACTGGATGACTGGGCCTTAAAATCACCATATGAAATTATCTCAGATTCAATTTTTTTACCGTAGTCATGGCCACTGGCTTCCAAAAAATCATCCGCCATAAGCGAATTTATCCTTTGGGCAAGCTGCCTTGACTGGTCAGTCAAATATATATACCTTATCCTCATGCCAACACCTATATCGAATCCCTGTACTCATGACTAAAGTACTTATCATATAACTTAGAATAATTGTATTCATGTCCCAAGAACCTGCCCACAAGGATCAGGGCTGTCTTTTTTATACCAGCCTCCTTGACCTTGCCAGCTATATCCTCCAAGGTCCCTCTTACAAATTCCTGGTCTGGCCAGGTTGCCTTATAGACCACTGCCACAGGTGTATCTAGCGGATAGCCTCCCTCCAGGAGTTGGTCTACCACACCATCTATATTCTGGACAGATAGGAAGATGGCCATAGAGGTTTGGTGGCCAGCAAAGGACTTAATACTTTCTAGTTTTGGTACAGGTGTCCTTCCCTCTATCCTTGTAATAATCAAACTTTGGGAAACTTCCGGGACCGTATATTCTATACCCAAGGCCCCTGCAGCCCCTAGAAATGAACTTACACCTGGCACAGACTCGTAGCCTATATTTAATTTTTTTAACTCCTCGACCTGTTCTCTTATTGATCCGTATATTGAGATATCACCAGTTTGTAGCCTGACTACCAAGAGGTCTTTTTCAACCCCCTCCTTCATTAGGTCAATAATTTCTTCCAGGTTCATACTGGCGCTATCATATAGTTTTGCCCCTGACTTGCAGTAGTCTAGGAGGTCTGGATTAACCAAGGACCCCGCATATATTACTATGTCTGCCTGACTCAAGAGCTTGTAGCCTTTAAGGGTAATCAAGTCCTTGTCACCAGGCCCTGCTCCCACAAAGTATATTTTTTCCATTACTTTTCTCCACTTATAATTACAATTGGGTTTCTAGGCTTGAGGTAGTGACCCCCACCTAGCTTTTCTAATACAGATACCCCAACCTGGACTAGGTCTATATTTTTAAAACCTATTTCTTCCATTATCTTATAGGACTTTATTGCATTTTCCAACAGGATAAAATTAGACACTAACTTGCCACCCTGGTCCAAGATCTGGTAGGACCAGGTCAAAATATCCTCAAGATTTTCACCACTTCCACCTAAAAATATGGCCTGGTAGCAGGTATCCAAACCTGCTTCTTCCAGGTCTAATGGGGCTGTTCCATCAACCTGGACCACATTTTTTAAGCCAAATTTTTCTATATTAAGTCTAGTCAAGTCTAGGGCGGCCTGGTCCTTTTCTATTGAAGTTACCCTTATATCCTTATTTTTAAGGGCGGCTTCAACTGTAACACTGCCAGTCCCAGACCCTATATCCAAGAAATTACAGACCCCTGATAGGTCTAGCTTGGCCAGGGATATTGCCCTGACCTCTTCCTTGGTAATAGGTACTTTGCCAACTATAAATTCACTATTTTTCATCGTCTTTTCTCCACCTTATCAGTATTACCAGGCACATATCATAGTCGTCCCTGGCCAAAATATCATCTGCAGACCCAACTGTCAGCCTCTGGTCGGGATAAGACAGGTTTTCACCCACATAAAAACTATAGTCTAAACCCCTGACTTTGACTTCTTGGGCTATCTGTCTTGGCCCTATCTTGGAGTCAGTCAGGATGGCTACCTTGTCATGCACAAAAATAAAGTCATAGTCCGGTTGCCTGCCGTGGCTACTGGTAATATATAGGTCATTCATAGGTATTTGAAATACCGAAAAGGCATATTGGATAGAACTTATTCCCGGTACTATTACAAGATCCTTACTAGCCATATCTTGAACACTTTTATACATATGAAACCCCTGATTAGGGCTAACATCATATTCATCACCTAAAGCCTTCCTTCCAGGCATATGTCTATTGATATAGTCTGCTATCCCATAGATTGAGGGGTCACCTGAAGCCAGGACCACTATATCCTTATCTGGATTTCTATTTATCTGGTCCATCATGCTGGCCAGGTCTGGACCTAAGATATATAGGGCTTGACCTTCTAATAGTCCAATGCTGGATCTTATAAAATCTATGTTCCTCTTCCCGCCTATTACCAGTTGGGACCTTTTAATTATATCTTCTCCTGCCCTGGTCAGGTAAAGACCTGAACCTGGGCCAACTCCAACTACATATACCATGAAACCTCCTCCTAGAGCCTAGTCTAGATTTGAGACTTGGCCAAGAGACTTCCATCCATAGAAAACAGGTAAACTTCTATATCCATATGGTCCTCTTGCCCCAACCTCATATATACTTTGGCCTTGCTGGCAGCCTTGTCTGCAAGAACCTTAAATACCTTACTATAGCCTGCATCCCTGATTATATCTACCATGGCATCTGTGCTCAAACAGGCATCAACCTCTTTCAAAAGTTCTAAAGGTGCCCCCAAGAGGGCTAGGTTGGCCACCATTATCTCACTCCTAGCATCGGCCACCCTGCTGTGGCTATTTGTGATACCACCAGATAATTTAATCAACTTGCCTATATGGCCACCTATGATAACCTTCTTAAAACCCAGACGTTTAGTTTCCATCAGCATATAGCCTATAAAATTACTCATCTTTACTATTCCATCCAAGTCTGCCCCATAAGACTTGGCCATTATATCCCTGCCAATATTTCCTGGTACTAGGATTATGGTCTCCCTGCCTTCAGCCCTCTTAATGGCTAGTTCAGCGGACAGGGCCTTTTTCCAGCCTTCATCACTCATGGGCTCTACTATACCAGTCGTCCCTATAATAGATATGCCCCCCTCTATTCCAAGATTACTATTAAAGGTCCTCTTGGCAATTTCCTGGCCTTGGGGTGCAAATATGGTCACCAAAATTTTTCGTCCACCCAGGTAGTCATATATGTCTAGACCTGCTTCGTCTAGTGTTTCTTGAACCTCCTTAAGTATCATTTTTAAGGGAACCCTATTGATTGCAGGTCTTCCTGGCCTTATATCCAGGCCCTTTTTAGTCACTCGGCCTATGCCCTGACCAGATGTTATGAAAAGGTAGTCTGAATCCAGGTCAGACCTGAAGTCTGGCACCTGGTCAGCTTGGACCAGCTCAAGTCTGGCAAAAATATCCATACCATGGGTAGCATCTATGTCATCTCCCCCATCCTTTTTGACAGAGCACTGGACCCAGCCTTTTTCCCTGCTTATATTATCAATCTTCAAGTCTAGGTCTACCCCCTTGGGTGTTCCTATCCTGACTTCATTTATATTTCTTTTTTCTAAGAGCATTATAAGGGCAGCCTTTGTAGCCCCACAGGCACAAGATCCACTTGTATATCCCCTACGGTATTTTTTTCCATCTACATATACAAATTCATCAATCATCTAGTCACCACCCTCATCTTCATCCTATTATTTAAAATCAGAAAATACCTGAATCGTTAGAAAATCCTTAAGTAAAATAATAGTATAGTATTGCGTTTATAATGGCTGCAGCTAAATTGCTACCGCCCTTTTTTCCCCTAGAAACTATATATTCCATGTCGGTTTCCATCAGGGCTTCCTTGGAATCCTCTGCCCCCACAAAACCAACTGGCACACCTATTATAGCAGAGGCATTTAAAAGCCCCTCACTATTCATCTCTATGGCCTTATAAAGGGCTGTTGGGGCATTTCCAAAGATAAAGATCTTATCCTTCTTATCCCTGGCTGCTATTTCAACTGCTGCCATGGACCTGGTAATCCCCTTGTCCTTGGCCAAATCAACAGTCTCCTGGTCTGCAATCAAACACTTATAACCAACCCCCATTTCGTCAAGAATCCTCTTGTTTATGCCACTCAGCCCCATGGTAGTATCGGTATATATGGTTGCACCGTTTTTTAGGGCATAAGCAATGGTCTCAACTACCCCTTCTGAGATTTTTAAAATATCTAAATAATCAAAGTCTGCTGTCGTATGGATAGCCCTCTTGATTATAAGTTCTTCTATCTTTGATGAAAATTTGTAGTCAGGCCTGGTTTCGTCTATTATAGCCTGGATAATTTCAAAGCTTTTTTCTTCAATTTTTCCCGGATTCTTTATATAGTCCACTGGCTACCTCCTTCTCAAACCCCCATCAATTATATTTTTTATATACTGTTTTTTATATACTTTAGAAATCTCGGAATTTCTTATTTCATACTCCAACCTATCTAGGTCTGTCTTGGCATTTAAGCCTATACCTACTGTTGACCCTGTGTGTGATATATTTAAAAAGCTATAGTCACAGGCCCTGGCTATTTCTATCAAGTCCCTTAGATAGGGGGTGATTTTTATATTTTCATTGGCTAGGGCACTGGTCTCACAGGCCTGCCTGATAGATTCCATATGGTCATTTTCAATACCATATTTGAGTTTCTTAAAGGCCTGGCTAGTCAATACCCTATTTTCGCTCAGGCACTTGTAGTAGTCCTTCCTCATCCTCAGTTTGACCGTATTTATCTTGAAGCCTGGCTCTAGTATCAAGACCTTTTTCACACTTAGTTTACCCAAGTCATCTATAACCTGGCCCTTAAGTGGATCAAATATACAGATATTCTCATTATATATGGAATCAGTGGGTTCAACCCTGGCAACAATCTTTGAAATCAAGTCAGAATCCATATCCTGGTCCAGGTAATCCAAGATAGCCATTATACTGGCTCCTATATCTGCAGTTGAACTAGCCATCCCCTTACCTGTAGGTATGCTAGACCTTATAGATAGGGACAATTTATCCAGGCATGACCTATCTATATCAAAATGGTCTAGGACCATAGCAATTGCCTCAAGAGACTTCCTCTTATTTTTTACATACCTATTTGACATACCCGTCCCTTCAGTGATTATTGCCCTTGAAAAGATATCTATACAGTAGGAACTGATACATTCTCTTTTATTTGAATAACCTTGAACCAACTCTCCACACGTTGCTGGACAGGTTCCATACCCCTTTTTCATAGGTTTTCCCCTCCAAATACACTAAAAAGAGCCCCTATCAAGATTTCATTGGACTTCCTATCCTTGATGGCCACCCTTACAAAGCTAGCACCCAGTCCATCAAAATTACTGGCATCTCTGATCAGGATTGAATAATCCCTGACTAGGGTGTCTTTTAGGCTGGCAGATGTGTAGCCGGTTTCCTCTCCTATCTCTATTAGGATGAAGGCAGTATCCGTCTTATAGGTCTTGATTCCCTTGATTTTACCAAGCCTATCAAGAAGGTAGTCCCTCTCTTTTTTATAGGCCAACCTAGTATTTGTAGCAAATAAATACTTGCTTTCAGCCTCTCTTTTTAGCACTTCTATCGTTATTTTTTCAGCCATGGAATTAACAGTCCAAGGCTCTTTTATACTATATAACTTATCAATAAAGTCTTTATTTTCACTTAAAATATATCCCACCCTAAGGCCTGGCATACCATAAAACTTAGTCATTGCCCTTAGGATAAATATATCCTTGTAATCGTAATTTAAGGATGTGTAGGCCTCGTAGTCCTGACAAAACTCTGTAAAGGTTTCATCAACCAAGACCTTGACCGACCTCGACCGGCAATAGTCTACTAATCCATCCAACTTTCTCAAGGCCCCATCCGGATTATTGGGGTTACATACCACTATGGCCTCCAGGTCCCCCATCTTGTCCAGGTCCTCAAAGCCTTCTAGTTCAAAGGTCCCATCCCTGGCCACCATATTTATAAGCCTGTAGTCAAGGCCTGCTAACCTGGCTGCCCTGGCATATTCGGAAAAAGTTGGCCCTATAATTGCCAAATTCCCCCTTATCAGCTTCATAAACAGGAATATAAGCTCAGTCGCCCCATTGCCTACACATATACTTTCAGGTCCCATACCCCCTACATGGCTTCCTATTGCCCTCCTCAGGTCCATATATTCAATATCAGGGTAGACCCTTATAGAACCTATATTTTCCAGGATTATTTCGTCCAGTCCATGGGGTATTATAGGATTAATATTTGAGCTAAAGTCTATAATAGGCCCATTTATGCCGTATTCTCTTTTTATCTTGTCCAAATCAGCTCCGTGACCCAAGGTAGTACCTCCAAATTTATCTTTCACAAAATGCAAGACCCTATTTTACCTTAACATACTTAATAATAGGTCAAGCCTATTCCCAAACCGGGCTATAAAACTTATATAAACTAGGCTAGCATAGCCCTAATGACCAGGTAGGCAAGGCTAAAAAATACAAGCCCCACCAGGCTAGACACATACAGGAGTCTATTTGCCCTTAGTATATCGCCTGGTTCCAGGTCCTTTTTTGGGTCGCCTATACTTGGCTTGTAGACCTCCTGACCAAAGTATACATTTGTTCCACCCAAGCTTACACCCAGGGCCCCAGCTACAGCCCCCTCTGGGTAGGCACAATTTGGACTAGTGTGGTTCTTCCTGTCCCTAAGTCCAACCCTAATAGAGGCCTTGAAATCATAGGCCAGGACCAGGCTGGCCAGGCCAAAGAATATGAGTGATAGCCTGGCTGGTATATAGTTAAAGACATCATCTAATCTAGCAGGGAAAAATCCCAAGTCTCTGTATTTCTCGTTCTTATAGCCTAGCATAGAATCCATGGTATTTACTGCCTTGTAGGCAAAGGCCATTGGTAGGCCTCCCAAAATATAGTAAAACATGGGTGCCAGGCTTCCATCTACAGTATTTTCAGCTACGGTTTCAACCGTGGCCCTGATTATCTGACCCTCATCCAGGTCCCTGGTATCCCTACCAACTATATAAGATAGTTGCTTTCTGGCCAGGTTGACATCCCCCTTGTCTAGGGCCTTATATATCTTTTTTGACTCAGAGGCCAGGCACCTCGTAGAAAGACAGGTACACATGGCTAGGGTCGTCATTCCCATATCCAGGTAGGTATTAAAATCAAAGATATGGGACCAGATATAGGCAAAGAGGTAAGTGGTAGCCACTGTGGCTATCCATATGACCAGGCCCGAAATTTTCATGCCCCTTGCCTCAGATATAAGACTTTTTTTTTCCTGACGAGGGCCCCGACTAGAAAGTTTATATACAAACCTCCTGGCCCCCTTTTCCAGGTAGGATACTAATTTCCCTATAAATATAACCGGGTGGGGAAACCAGTAAGGGTCTCCAACAATTAGGTCTAGGAAGAATGCAAGTCCAAAGACGAGCAAAAAGCTAGACACTCCATCACTCATCAAAAAATCAAACATGACTAGTCCCTACTCAAAAGATAACACACAAGGCTTAAATTATTATAGAAATGGATATGCAGGTAACTGGCTAGGGTATTCTTTGTAAAATAACCGCCTTCCCACCTATCTATAACTTTTTCATTTACTATTTTCTCTATTTCAAAGGCAGTTTCAAGGTCTGAATGGAAGCTTGAATAGTGGAATTCATGACCACATATCTGCTGACCCTTGTAGGCTATTAAATTATCTTCTTTAGCCGTAGCCTGGCAATAGCCAACCCTCTTTAATCTTTTTTCCATCTGGCTATATCCCTTTATTGCCCCGACCATTTTGTATTTCTTGCCCTCTATATCTAACATATATTCACCAAGATACATAAGGCCGCCACACTCTGCATAGATTGGTTTATTGGCTTCATAGGCCTTATAGATACTATCCCTCATAGACTTATTTGCCTCTAGTTTGTCAGCAAAAACCTCTGGGAAACCACCACCTATATATATAATATCGGCCTCAGGCACAGACTCATCTTCCAATGGTGAGAAAAACTCTAGTTCCACACCTATATCTTCAAGTAATTCAAGGTTGCTGTCATAATAGAAGTTAAAGGCCTTGTCATAGGCAACGGCAATCCTTTTACCCCTTGCCAAATCTCGTACATCAGGGTCTTCTATAAACATATTTAATTCAAAGTTTGACGTTATAGCTTCACTTTCTGACAACTCTATAATCCTATCAACGTCCACATAGTCTTCAACCAACCTGCCCAGAATATCTATTTTCTCGTCCAAGTCTTCTGTTTCTCCACTAGGCACAAGGCCCAACTGTCTTGATTCTAGGCTTATGTCCTCAAGAGGTGGAATATACCCCAAAACCTCAAGGGCACAATATTTTTCAATTGATGTCTTGACTATATCATAGTGTCTCTCGGTCCTGACATTATTGGCTATTACACCTACAATATCAAGGTCCTTGTCCAGTTGCTTGTAGCCCAAGACCATGGCTGCAACGGATGACCCCATAGCCTTGGCATCTACTACCAGTATAACTGGTGCCTTCAGGGTCTTTGCCATTTTGGATGTCGAATGCTTATTGATATCTGTTCCCAGGCCATCATATAGGCCCATAACCCCCTCAATTATAGATATATCCGCCCTCTTGGATGCCTGCTTATACACATACTTGACCTGTTCATCATCTAGCATGTAGGAATCCAAGTTTCTAGACGACCTACCCGTTACATATTGGTGGTAGCTAGGATCTATATAGTCTGGCCCTACCTTAAAGGCTTGAACCGACTTACCCCTATCTACCAGGGCCTTCATTATACCCAGGCTGATAGTAGTCTTGCCTACGCCACTTCCTGTTCCTGCAATTACAATCTTCTTCATACCTACCTTCAATCTGTGTCCCACTTAACACCTTATATTTCACAATTTCTGTATATATATTTAGTCCCAAGTATCTTTAACTTGGCTATTGCTTTTCCTTATATTTTTCTCATCTATATAAAACTTTATGCCTAGTCTTAAATATCCCTATCAAATATTATCTTGTATACCTTTTCCATGTCGATATTATTTCTTACCAGGTCGGCCAACTTGTCGTATTCTGCTTCCTTGATGGCCTTGTAGTCCTTTACCTCAAAGTCCCTAGACAAGCCCTTTTTCTTGGCTATATTATTTAGCAAGCCAGATAAAAATTCAGCCGAATCAAAGAGTCCATGGCAGTAAGTTCCAAGTATATGACCATCCTTGATTTTGTAGCTATCCTCGGGTCCAGGATATGTCCTACCCAGGTGGGTCTCATAACCCTCGATTTTACTTCCTCCAAGTCCTGAAAAATATCCTTCTTCACGGTCAAAAGTCCACTTTACCTGACCTGTCTTTTTCTCCTTGGCAAAGACGGTATAAACATCCAATAGGCCTAAACCATCTACCTGGCCCTGGCTTCCATCTAATGCCTGGTCATCCCTAAGGGTCTGACCCAGGATCTGGTAGCCTCCACATAGGCCAATAATTAGGCCTCCCCTTTTTGCATATTCCAATATTTGGTCTCTCATTGGCGATTGGTTTAACCTTTTCATATCACCAATAGTATTCTTAGACCCCGGTATTACCAGCATATCAGGCCCTCCCAGTCCACCCTGACCCCCAAATCCTTCTAGACCTTGGTCTGGACTTATATAGGACAGGTTAAGACCCTCAATATGTTCAAATACATTAAAGTCGGTATAGTTTGACATATGGTCTAGTTTTAGGACTGCAACATTTAAAGTGTCCTGCCTGTAGTCCTGCTTGGATTTTTGGTAGGTCTTTTCACTAACCCCATCCTCTTCCTCTATACCTAACTTTTGGTAGGGAACCACACCCAGGACTGGTATTTTAATTATGTCTTCTAAAAGCCTAACACCCTCAGCAAAATAGTCCTTCTTTCCCCTAAATTTATTGATGATGACACCCTTGACCCTGGCTCTTTCCTCTTCTGACATAAGACTTAGGGTTCCCACCACTGAGGCAAAGACTCCCCCCCTGTCTATATCAGCAATTAGAACTACAGGTGCATCCGCAATCCTTGCCATCTCCATATTGGAAATATCTAGTTTATTTATATTAATTTCAACAGGACTTCCCGCCCCCTCTAAGACCACTATATCAAAGTCTTTTTGGTACCTCTGGTATACCTGGTCCAACCAGCCTACTAGGTCTGGTTTTAGGGCCTGGTAGTCTCTAGAAGAAATATTTCTTACAAATTTACCCTTCATTATCAACTGTGACATATTATTGCCAGAAGGTTTAAGGAGGATTGGATTCATATAGGCCCTGGGTAGTAAATGACAGGCTTCAGCTTGAAATACCTGGGCCCTACCCATCTCTCCTCCATACTTGTCTATATATGAATTTAGGGACATATTTTGTGATTTAAAAGGGCCAACCTTGTATCCATCTTTCCACAAGATCCTGCAAATACCTGCTGATATTATGCTCTTGCCTACATTGGATGCTGTCCCCTGAAACATTATATTATTCAAATCACATGACCCCCCTTCATATATACTCTTTCTACTTTAGTTAAATTGTATCTTAGATAATTTATATCTTGGGTAATTTCTATTCCAGTTAATTGTATCTTAGATAATTTATATCTTGGGTAATTTCTATTCCAGTTAAATTATATCCTAGTTAATTTTATCGTCTTTTATTGCCCTTACTTATTTTTCTTATGTAAATTATATATTTAGTCCTATGACCTATATGGGTCTCTTATCAAGTCTTCACTGTAGGGTATAAAACCCATTAATTCAATAATTGGAAAGTCATTTGACATATCAATTACTGTTACACTTGCATTTTGTAGTCTGAAATTCCAATGTGCGTCATTATTTTTGGTTAAAAGGTGGGATAGGATATTCCTTATAGTCCCCATATGGGAACAGATTAGGATATTCTTATCATTGTCCTTATTTTCCTCAATCAGCTTATCGAGTTCCTTGGTATTCCTCTGGTACATTTCCTCTAGACTTTCACCCTGTGGAAACTTGTAGGCCTCGCTTAAAATCATCATTTCCTTGGCTTCTTGGGGATATTTTTCCTTGATTTCCTCATAATTAAGACCATCAAAAAGTCCAAAATTTATTTCCCTAAAATCATCTCTTTTATCTATTTCAAGGCCCCTGTAGTCAGCGTAGGCTTCTATAGTCTGGACTGTCCTCTTCAGGGTTGACGTATATATCTTGTCTACATCCTGTCTTTTCAAATACTCGCACAGGCCCTGGGCCTGGTCCCTGCCTATCTGGCTAAGGTCACAGTCATTAAAACCCGAAAAGCTTTTGTGCTCATTATCGACCGTTAGACCATGCCTAACCAATATCAGTTTATTCATTCTTTCACCTCATCGCTATCAAAATATATATCAAAAATACCACTTCACTCAATTCAATTCCACAACCCAATACATCTCCTGTTATCCCATCGACCTTCTTGTAGCTTAGGCCTATAAGGAGCCTTACCAGGATAAATATTAGGATTATGGACCCCAACAAGTATAGGAGATTGTAAGGATTTAAACCCATATAATAGTCCAGAATTATTGCAGATAAGACACTAAACAGGCTTGCTAGCAAGAGGGACTTGCCACTGCACTTGCCTATAAACATGTTGCCCATACCATTTTCTCTGGCAGGTCTAGTCCCATAGGTCATAAATACTCCGCCTAGGCGCCCAATAATCGGCATAAAAATCAAATACCCTACCAGGTTATAGTCTATAAATACTCCTATTAATACAATCTTCAAAACCACCAAGACTACTATGGCCAGCAAACCATTAGTACCCAACCTAGGGTCCTTCATTATCTCTAAAATCCTATCCTTGGACCTATAGGAAAAAAATCCATCAAAGGTATCCCCAAAACCGTCCATATGGAGTCCACCTGTCAATACTAATTCCAAGGTCAAGACAAGGGTAGCCACTAGGTAGATATTGTCTATTCCCGAAAAAATCCAAGAAAATACTTCATAGCCCACCATCAAAATCAGGCCTATTATGGCCCCTACAAGTGGAAAGTAGACAATTCCCCTTTCAATATATGGGTCATAACCCAGATCTTTTTTTATACTTATTCTGGTTAAAAATTGAATTATATTTATAAACCTCATCTAGCCTGCCCCCATACACTTTCTAAAATCACTTTACCCTGATAGGTTGGCCCGATACCACAAAATACATGACCTGACTCCTGTCGGCTATGTACATATTGACCTTGCCTCCTATTTCTAAGAAGTACCTGGATAGGTTTGTGTCCCCTACCAGGCCCATACCCAGTTCATTTGTGACAAATACTATATCTAGGTCCTTGTCAGCAACCAGGTCCAAAAGTTTATCTAGTTCTTTAAAAACTATATCTTCCTTGTCCTGCCTAAGTTTCCTATCGCTGGCATCAAAGTCCATATTTCCTTCAAATAGTATGTTGGTCACCATCATAGTCAGACAGTCAAACAGGATAGCCTTGTAGCCCTTGTCAAAAATAGACTGGTCATCAAAATGCTTGTCAAAGTCCCTATAGACCTCAAGGGTATCCCAACCATAGGTTTTTCTTCTTTCTATATGCCTGGCCTTTTTTTCTGCCATTTCTCCATCAAGTATCTTGGCACTAGCTATGTATAGGACCTTGTCCTCACCATTTTCACCAGACTCTAATCCCAGGCATAAATCCTCGGCAAACTTGCTCTTGCCCGAATTGGCCCCACCTGTAACTAGACTTATTCTTGCCATACCCGTCACCTACTTTTTCTGGTCTGATTCATAAGACCTTAGAAACTGACCAAGGGGTTCTTGGCTAAACCTGGCCATATTATTATAGGCATATATAGCCGAATCTATTATAGGCATAGCCAGGGCTGCCCCAGTACCCTCACCTAGACACATCTTCATATCCAGGATAGGTTCCATCTTTAATATTTCCATTGCCAGCTTAGAACCGGGATGACCTGATAGGTGGGATGGAATTAGGTAGTCTAAACACCTCGGATTTATCCTGTTGGCTATCAAAACAGCCGCATATGATATGAAGCCATCTATAACTACAGGTATCTTATTGGCAGCACAACCTAGGATTACACCTACCATACCGCCTATCTCTAAACCACCAACCTTGGCCAGAACCTCTATACCATCAGTTGGATTTGGATTATTTACCTCTATAGCCTTCCTGATTACATCGGCCTTGTGCTTGAGTTCCTGACCAGGATTTGCTGATTCAGAAACCACTATCTCCATAGGGTCTTTACCAGACATAACCGACAAGATAGCAGTGGCTGGAGTAGTATTACCTATACCCATCTCCCCAATGCCTATTATCTTGTAGTCATCAACTATACATCTTTCTGCCACCTCTATACCAATTTCTATAGACTTAACTGCATCATCAAGGCTCATAGCTGGACCTAGGGTCATGTTGTCAGTCCCTTCCCTTATCTTGTAGTTAAGGATACCAACTATAGATTCCCTGCCCTTCATACCTATGTCAACGCCAAACATATCTACCCCATTGCACTCAGCCAGGTTGGCTACTCCACATTTTCCATTTACAAAATTTTCAAATTGGAGCCTTGTAATATCCTGGGGATAGGCTGATACACCTTCATCATGAACACCATGGTCTCCAGCAAAAGCTATTATACACTTCTTCGGCCTGTCCTCAATCTCGTCAGTACCATAGACTCCTGCCATCATACAAGTCATATCCTCCAACTTGCCCATGGTCTTTGGTGGGTGTATTAGGTCATCCCACCTGGCCCTGGCCTTATCTATACTCTTTTTATCTAGTGGATATATATTACTAGATATACTAACCAAAAGATTCATATCTTCCTCCATGTATTTATATAAGGCTTAAACTTCAATCAGGTATCTTGACCTTTTGAAATCAGCCTATATAAGACTCATATCTATATCATTTATCAAACTTTATGACCTAAGCCTACTTGTTTATCTTGCCCTTTAGGTATTCAATTGCCTTAGGTAACTGCTGGTCCTTGTCCTTGACTTCAATAGTTGGCTTGATACCCTTCTTATCGATATAGTTGCCATTAGGTGTAAAGTACTGGGCTGTAGTAAGCTTGTATCCACTACCATCCTTCAATTTCAACATACCCTGGACTAGTCCCTTACCATAAGTAGTTTCACCAATAGATATACCTGCCTTGTTGTCAAGAACTGCCCCTGTCAATATCTCTGATGCTGATGCTGAACTACGGTTTGTAAGGACAACTATAGGCTTGTCTATCTTTTCCTTGTCGCTACTCTTTAGGTATTCCTTTTTACCCTGCCTATCCTTTGTATAGACTATGACTGCCTTACCTAAAATCCTGTCACATATATCTTCTACTACAGTCAATAGGCCCCCACCATCATCTCTCACGTCTATAATCAAGGCCTTCATTCCCTGGGCCTCTAAACTAGCTAGAGCCTTCCTAAAGTCCTCTGCAGTCTCCTCTTCAAAGCTCTTTATATTTATGTATCCAATCTTGTCTTCCAACATCTTGCTCTCTATGGATACTATCTTAATTTCCTTCCTAGTGATTGTCTTATCAATCTTCTTGCCATCTCTTAAAAATGTAATCTTTACACTCGTATTTTCAGGACCCCTTATGTTTTTAACTGCTATGTCCATCTCCATATATGAGTATTTCTTACCATTTACAGCTACTACCAGGTCCCCCTTCTTTACACCAGATTCCTTGGCCGGGCTGTTATTCATAACTGACTCAACCCTAATTGCCCCTGTGGCCTTGTCAGCCCCAACTACAAAACCTATACCTACATACTTACCTGTAGCTACTTCTAGTAGCTGTTTCATTTCATCTGCAGTATAGTAGGCTGAGTATACATCATCAAGTCCACTAAAAAGCCCCTTGTATGTTGCCTCTTCCAACTTTTTTTCATCTGGTTTCTTGTAAAACTCCCTTTTAATACTCTGCTCTAGGGCCTTGTACTTGGCATATCTTTTATATTCTGCCGGTGGCACAAATCCTAAAAAACCTACATTTACTAGTACAAAACTAGTTACAATAGCAGTAACAAGGACCACTAAAATCGTCTTAAAAAATCTTTTTTCTATATTATTCTTCATTTCACCACTTACCTTTACCATAATAATTGACTATATATTTAAGGTGTCTAAGCCTTATCCAAAATAGCAAGGGCCTCATTGACTATTCTCTCACTGGTCAAACCAAAATGCCTGTACAAGTCCTGGCTATTTCCTGACATACCAAAGCTATCGTTTACACCTATTATCTTCATCTTGACTGGACAATGGTCTACCACAACTTCTGCTACCGCTGACCCTAGCCCACCGTAGATACTGTGGTCTTCCACTGTTATTATTCCCCTGGTCTCCCTCGCACAGGCTAATATTGTTTCGATATCCAGGGGTTTTATAGTCGACATATTTACCACCCTGGCATCTATATCTGCTGACTCAAGTTGACTGGCAGCATCTAGGGCCTTCTTGACCATGGGACCACATGCAAGTATACTTATATCCTTGCCCTCTCTAAGAACCTGGCCCTTGCTAAATTCATATACATAGTCATGGTCATTTATATCTTCTGTATCATCCCTTACCATCCTCATGTAACTAGGCCCCTTGTCACCTGCCATAAATTCCACCATACTGGCAGCCTCCTTGGCATCTGCTGGAACCAAGACATTCATATTAGGCAAAACCCTCATAGTCGCTATATCTTCCAGACTTTGGTGGGTTGCCCCATCTGGACCAGTCATCAGGCCTGCATGACTGGCACATAGTTTTACATTTAGCCTGCCTATGCAGACCGTATTTCTAATAATTTCATAGGCTCTACCAGTTTCAAATACTGCAAAAGAAGAAGCAAAGACCGCCTTGCCCGTAGAAGCCAGACCTGCAGATACACCTATTAGGTTCTGCTCTGCTATACCAACATCTACAAATCTTGATGGGAAGGCCTCCTTAAAATATTGGGTCTTCGTAGACGTAGCCAGGTCTGCATCTACAACTATAAGGTCTTCCCTCTCATCTCCTATATCTACCAAGGCCCTTCCAAAGGCCTCTCTCATCGAACTCTTACTCATAAACCCTCCTATCTTAGCTCTTCCATGGCTAACTTATATTCAGCTTCATTTGGTATATTGCTATGCCACTCACAGGCATTTTCCATAAAAGACACACCCTTGCCCTTTACAGTATTGGCAATCACCAAGACCGGCTTGGAATTAATCTTATTGAAGGTATTAAGGGCTCCAAAAATTTGGTCAAAGTCATGGCCGTCTATTTCCAGCACATACCAGCCGAAAGATGTAAACTTCTTGGCTATAGACCCCAGGCTCATAACTTCATCTGTCGTACCATCAATTTGGAGACCATTCATATCAACTATGGCTAGCAGGTTGTCCAACTTGTACTGGTTGGCAAACATAGCTGCCTCCCAAACCATACCCTCCTGCAGTTCACCATCGCCCAGCAAGGCATAGACATTATAGTCAATGTCGTCCATCTTGGATGCTAGGGCCATACCACAGGCTGCTGATAAACCCTGACCTAGAGAACCCGTAGACATGTCTATCCCATTTACCCTTAGCATGTCTGGACTACCCTGGAGGTCTTCATTTATCTGCCTAAAGCCATCCAGTTCCTCCTCCAATAAAAATCCCTTGTCTGCCAGGGTAGCATATATGGCTGGAGAAGAATGGCCCTTGCACATTACAAACCTGTCCCTATCAATCTTTCCAGGATCCTGTGGGTCCACATTCATCCTCCCAAAGTACAGGGCCGTTAATATGTCCACACAAGACAGGGAACCACCCAGGTGGCCCGACTGGGCCTTATATATCATCTTTACTATATTCCTTCTTATTCTTTTTGCCCTTTCATATAGGTCATTATAATCTCTCATTTTATAATTCCTTTCCTCTTAGGCTAATATATCACCTTAAACCTGATTTTTCTGTAATTGGTCACACCAATACATTTTCTATTATACTATATATATTTTCCCAGGTGTAGCAATATCCACTACTTGAGATATAATTGTAATTTTTATTAGAAAAATAAAGTTGACATAGGTGGTATGATAATGTGTAATATTAAGTAGTAAGTAGTCTAGGAGGACCTAATATGATTTATGGAATTGGTAATGATATTATTGAAATAGACCGTATCAATCAGGCGATGGACAGGAATCCACGCATTGTAGATAAACTTTTTACCGATAGGGAGAAAAAAATGTTAGAATCCAAGCGCTTTAAGCCTGAATCTCTAGCAGGAAATTTCTGTGCCAAGGAGGCTGTTGTCAAGGCCCTTGGTAGGGGCTTGAGGGGTTTTAAAATCCATGACCTGGAAATTTTAAGGGATGAACTTAACAAGCCATATGTAGTCACGAGTGGCGATTTAAAAGATTTATGTTCAAACCTTGGAATAAGCCAGATAATGGTGACCATATCCCACTCAAAAAACTATGCCACTGCCACTGCCATAGCTCTTATCTAGTTTTATATATGGTATAAAATAATGAAATCAAAAATAAAAAATGGGGAGGTCTTCATTTACAAATGTATAAGAGACCTCCCACTTTCCCTGGATAGGAATTATCTTAAATAGATGGTTCTATCTTAAATACAAAACATGATTCATTTTGTAGGGCCTTATATTTAATATTATAGTTATTCAAGAGGTTACTGACTATATATAGACCTAAGCCATTGCTGGTTTCCTTATTCAAGTCAAATTTAACTTCAAATAGTTTTTCCATATCTATAGATTTTTTGTTTCCATAGGAGTTTTCTATATATAGCCATTCCTCATCAACCCCAATATTGATAGTTCCAGACTCATCAGCATACTTTACCGCATTGCTAATCAGGTTGGATAAAATAATTTTCAGGGCCGTCTTACCTATATAAATCTTTTCGTTTGATAGGCAATTATTTATTTTTATATTTTTCTGGTTTGCCAATACCTCATATTTTCTTAATACTCCCTCTAATATATCATTGATATTCAAGAATTCTTCGTCATTCTTCAAGTGTTCTAAGGAAGAAACCGATAGAATTTGGGAAATATTTTTAGTCAAACCATCGACTATATCAATGCAATCACCAATATAGGCATCCCTATTCTTATACTTGCCTATATTGTACTTCATATTCTCCAATATTATTTTGAGACTGGCAAGAGGGGTCTTTAGTTCATGAGATGCCCCCTTGAAAAAGTCATATTTTAACTTTTCCAACTTTAGGATTTCCTTGTTCTTATACTCCAAATCATCGATTGATTCCAGCAGGGTAAAATACAGGTCATTGATTTGCTCTTTTAGTTCTCCTATTTCGTTTTTAGAATCAATCTTTAATCTGGCACTTTTATCCAGCTTCATCATCCTGTCAGTAACTTTTTTTATTTCTTGTATATTATATTTTATAGTTTTAGCATATATCAAAGAAACAACAATAGAAAATAAGAGAGATATCAACAATGAATAAGGCAAAAACTTAAAGATTAAATTCTTGGCATCCTTTTGCATATCTGCTGTAGAAATAAACTGCAGGTGTATTTTTTTACCTGTATTAAGAGATACTTCCCTTTCTTCAATTATTAAAGAATTGTTATTGCTGTTTAAGTCAACACCTATATTTTTTCTAATTTTTACTCCATTTTCATTATTTTGTCCTTTTATATATGCCTTTATTTCATTGCTTTTAGAATAAAAATCCAAAGCCTGTTCTATATATTTTATTTCTTTTCCATTCATATTATGGGAGATTTCATTTGCCTTGGCATAGATTTCTTCCTTTCTAGTCTCTAGATATGTTCTAGGAAAAATATAAAATACCAATAGGTGGACTAATATAATTATTACTCCAAGAACAGAAAATATTTGCATAAACATTTTGGGAAATATTTTTAAATTTTTCATTTTCTCTCCAATTTATAACCTACATTTCTAATAGTGACTATACAGTCTAACTCTAATTTTTTTCTCAACTCTTTAATATACACATCTATTACACGGTCAAAAGGAATTTCTTCTGTTTCCTTCCAGACATTGTCAATTATCTGCATCCTTGTTAAGGCCTGACCCTCATTGTCCAATAGGTATTTGAGTATTTCCAGTTCCTTGGCATTGATATCTATACTTTCACCATTTATTTTTGCTGTATAGCTGGTAAAATTAACCTCTATATTCTTATATTCAAACTTTTCTATTCTACCGAAGTTCTTCTTGATTAAAGAATCAACCCTGGCTTTTAAAACTGGCAATGAAAAAGGCTTTTCTATATAGCCATCTGCCAAATTAGTAAAGGCGTCGATCTTGTATTCTTCATCACTAAATGCTGTTAATATTAGAATTGGCAACTTGCTTGTCTTTCTTATTTCCTTTAAGACTTCCAGACCATTTACAAAGGGTATTTGAATATCCAAAATAGCCAGATTTATATCATTATCAAATTTTGACAAGGCTTCCTTGCCATCTTTTGCCTGAATAATAGTATAGCCAAATTCTGATAGGTACTCACTTATACCTTCCCTTATCATCTGGTCATCTTCAACGACTAGTATCCTCATAACTCCCTCCTTTTTACAACTTAATAAGTATATTATATATCATTTTGTCCTTTAATTTACAGTTTTTTATAAATCTGGTCTACTTTCCCATATTTGTTTTTTATCTACTACATAAAATTATCGGTGCAAAATGCACCGATAATCTTATTTTGTATCAATCAATAATTCTTTTGGGTTTTTCCTCAGAATGCTTGATGATGATATTAATAATGATACAACAAGCACTAAAATCATGAATATAACTACATATACCATAGATTTAGGCAAGATATGAACATCTAAACTTGTCAATGTCTTGTTAAAGCCATCAACTTCAGCCCCCCCACCAAGCTGACTAGATGAAGACTGTCTTGCTATCTGCTTAGCTATATCACTAGTAACCTTATTTAATATACTATTTCCTAGTATCTTACCTGTATATCCAGCCAAGAAGTATGCTCCTATAAAGGCTGGTATAGATACAAATACCAGTTCAGTTATAAACTGTCCGAAAATTTTCGCCTTTGAAATTCCCAGCGACAATAGGACTGCTATCTCTTTCTTTCTGGCATTCATCCATAAGAATAGTAGTAGTGAAACTACAATACCTGCAAATATCAATGACCCGGCAAATAACTTATTTGCTATTGAGTATATACCTGATATCGACTGCTGTAATGCAGGGTAATTTGATGAACTCTTGATCAGATTGTATTCTCTCCAATCTATATCAAGTCTTCCAAGGTCCTTTATAACCTTGTCCAAGTTCTTGTTCCCCTTTACAAAGAATGTTGCATCCTGGTAGAAGGCATTCTCTTCATTATATCCATATACCTTAGCCGCCGTATCTAAATCAGTGATTAAAGTATTTTCGTAAAGTTCCTGGGCTGCACTTACACCACCGTTATTATGGCCGTCAAACAGACCCTTAATTTCTGCCTCTACAGTTTCATTTGCACCCTTTTCATTATCAGCGTCAAACAAGTTAGATTTAATTTTTATCTTATCTCCAACCTTTAAATTGTTCTTCTTGGCCAGGTCCTTATGCATTAACACCTTATGCTTATCATTGTTAGCTAAGTGAGAACCCTCAACCAACTTATAGGCCCCTGATACAAACTTAGTTTCCTTAGATGAATCATTAACCCCTGTTAACATAACAGTTCTTTTAAAGTTTTTTGCTCTCTCAGGAGATTGATTGGCAAGTGTTTCATCAGTTTCTATAATGTCGTGATCAACTAAATCAGCCACACTGTTGATCCTCTTAACAAAATATTCTATATCCTTAGAATCTGATATTTTTTTAATATCCTGTCCTCTTACATTACCACCACCCCTGGCAGTACCCTGGTTTACTTGCCTGTTTATTTCCATAGAGAAACTATTTGTTATATTACCAAAAGTTTCCTGTGAAGCCCTATCTGTTGCATCCTTAATAGACAAACTTATTAGACTAAGTGTTGACATGGCTAAAATTACCAGTAGGATTATCAAGGATTTCAAACTTTTTCTTGTTACATATGCAAATGCGTTTTTTATCATTCCTACACCTCCTAGATAAGACTATCAACCTTTTTCAGTTTTTTGTCACTCAGCTCTAGAATAATATCTGCCGCATTTGCAACTTCTTTACTATGCGTTACAACTATCACGCACTTATTTCTTTCCTTAGCCAATTTCTTTAATATCTCTATTATCTCTTCTGCTGTAGCACTATCAAGATTTCCAGTAGGCTCGTCTGCTAAAATTATAGGAGCTTCTGATACCAAAGCCCTAGCTATAGCAACCCTCTGCTGCTGTCCTCCCGACAACTTCATTACATTTCTCTTTATCTGACTCTTATCAAGACCTAATTCTAATAAGATGGTCTCCGGTGCCTTGCTATTTACTAACCTGATATTTTCAAGTGGAGATAAATAGTCAATTAAGTTATAATTTTGAAATACCAGGGATATATTGTTCTTTCTATGGTTAGAATATCCCTTCTTTTCTATATCCTCATCTTTAAACAGAATCCTACCAAGTTTTGGCTTATCTAGACCGGCTAAGAGGGAAAGTAGCGTTGACTTTCCTGTACCGGATTTACCAATTATCGCATAAAATTGTCCAAGTTCAAATTTTTGATTTACTGATAATAAAATATTTTCTCTAGAATTTGAATAACTGTATGTTACATTTTTAATTTCTAATACGTCCATTCTCTTCTCCTAACTTATTTTTGATAATATTTCTTTTGGTTTCTTTATTAAAATCATTGCACAAGCAATAACAACTGATATCACAATAATACCTATCAAAATACCATAACTCTGTATAAAGGTAACTATATTGTCTAAAACACTGCCGTTTTCAAGCAGGTTATTAGTAAGCGTTGTTGAGCTGTCAGGATCCATAAATCCACCAACCATTTGGCTTAACAGCAAATTCCCCAGGAACAAAGATGCTACTATTGCCGGTAAAGATATCAATATCAATTCAAGAATAAATTGACCTACAATCTTGGCCTTACTTACCCCTATTGATAGGAGGATACCTATTTCATAAATTCTTTCCCTCAACCATAAGATTAGTATTAATGAAAGAACTATTACCCCACCTATCATAATAGAGTATGTCATGATTTTGATAATATGCTTTATACCGCTCAAGGATTCTAAAGACTCCTCAAATGCATTAGAATCTTTTTCAATAGCATACTTTGACCAATCAACCTTAGACTCTTTTATTTTCTTTAAAGCTACATTAGTCTCTTCTGCACTAGCTGAAAATAGTGCAAGCTTATTAGCAACCTTCTTATTTCCTCCCCTGTTCAATGCCTTTTGACTTGATTCATAGTCAACAAACATTGTGTTTTCACTAAAATCGGAAGACAAACCTGTATATTTTTCCTGCTTTTTCCCCGAAAAAATTCCTACAATTTCAAACTTATATTCCTTATTTGACCCCTTGTTATTTATCTCAAATAATTCAAGGCCAATCTTATCCTTTAATTTCAAGTTGTTTTTCTTAGCAAAATCTTCATGTACAAGGACCTTTCCACGATCATTTTTCTCAATATTCCTACCCTCTTTAATCGTAAAGACACCACTAGTGAATAATACATTCCTCTTTGTATTACTTGTGCCTTCTACAGACACAACATTTTTAAATTCACCAGGCAAATCTTCTCTTTCAATCTTCTGTTGCCCCTCAACAACCTTGGTGTTAGTTGGTTTGGCCATCCCATTATACTGCGGAACGACCTCTCCAACCTCTTTTATTTTTTCTATGTTTTTAAATTGGTCTATCTCGAAATAGCCATTAGCTTTCTTAGTTATTGATAGAGAAGAATTTGAAGATTTATACAAAGTTTTCTCTAAACTATCACTTGATTTCATTATACTTAAACACGAATACAAACAAGAAAGAACTAGTGTCAAAATAATGAAGACTATAACTGTTCTATTCTTTTTTCTTGAAACGTACGCTATAGCATTTTTAATCATTTTTTACTAAGCTCCCTTCTAGTTTTTGTTTCAATAATCGTCTAGTTTTTAATTCCACAACTTATTGCATCCACAGGACAGGCATTCTTACACCTACCACACCTGATACATTCCAAGTGGTTACAATTTTCAACCGGGTCTATATTCATCTGGCAAACTTTTTTACATCTACCACAACTTATACACTTGTCTTTGTCCAGTCTATACCTGAATACTGAAATAGGGTTGAAAACTGAGTATAGTGCCCCAAGAGGACAGACATACTTACAGAAAGGTCTGTAGACCATTATCGAAAGTAATATTGTAAGTACTAGAATTACTCCCTTCCAATAGTACAAGAAACCTATGGCCCCTCTCATACTCTTATTCATTAATACAAGTGGTATTCCTCCCTCTAGCATACCAACCGGACAGATAAGCTTACAGAAATACGGAGACCCCTGTCCTAAAATATCTACCAAGAATAAAGGTAGTATTATTACAAACACAAGCAGTATTACATACTTCAATTTCCTCAAATGCTTATCAAACTTGAATGTTTCCACCTTTTTGAAAAATGGAATCTTGTGTAATAAATCCTGGACTAGTCCAAATGGACATAGCCAACCACAGACAAATCTTCCTATAAGTGCGCCTATCAAAAAGATAAAGCCAACTACATAATAGCTAAACTTATAGTTCGAATTCCCTATTACTGCCTGTAGCGATCCTATCGGGCAAGCACCTTTTGCCCCCGGGCATGAATAACAATTCATACCCGGAACACAAACTTGCTTCAGGTTCCCACCATATATTTTACCTGTCTTGAACCCTTCAAAATAGGAATTAGTAATCAAAAACCAAACGGATTGAAAAAGATGTCTAAAACGATCTCTTACTTTATATTTATTTTTTTTAGTACTACCATTTATAAATCTTTTAATCCTATCCAATTCCAATACACTCCATACAAATTCTTATTGCCTTATCCAAAACGACCCTAGCTTCCCCGTTGCTATGTCCGTAGTAAATCATAGCCATACTGGCAAATACGATTACTAGGGATAAGACACGGCTCTTTAAAATTTTCTTAATCATATACCCTTCACCGCTTTATACTTACTTATTATTTATCTTTACTTATTTCTTTATCTTTGCTAATTCTTTTTCTATTACCTGCTTCCATTCACTTGCAGTCTTTGCTCCAGAATAAGTGTCACCTACGATGTTACCATTCTTGTCAACAAAGAAAGTCTCTGGCATAGCCTGTATACCATTTAATCTACCATTGAAGTTTGACTTGTCTGGCATTAGGAATGGATATGAAGCCTTAGTCTTCTTCTGGATTAACTTAGACTTATCGATTGCTTCCTTGTTATTACCATTATCATCAACAGTATCTGTAACAACTCCAACTATGTTTACACCCTTGCTCTTCATTTCATTCTGAACCTTAACCAGGTCAGGAATTTCCTTTACACAAGCTGTACACCAAGTTGCAAATACATTTACCATAGTAAGGTCATACTTTCCAAATTCCTTACTTGTAAATTCCTTACCATTTATATCCTTTGTTGATAGGTTACGTAAATCCTTAGCTGATCCCTTGTCAAATGCTTCTGTGCCTTCTAAGTCTTTCTTTTCTGATAAAACAAATCCATTTTCTGGACGAGCCTTCTTTTCTATAATATCAACCTTAGTCTTGTTGAACTCTTCTGCAAAATTATCTTTTGCTCCACTCTTAGTACTTATGTAGTAAGTATACTTACCATCTGAAGATTCACCTAGCTTCTTATGAGTATCACACTTTGTGATCTTAGAGATTTCATCTTCTGACATGCCCTTTTCAAACATACCTATAGTTCCCACTCTTTCAAGCTCGCTCTTCCACTTTTCATAGCCATCACCCATCTTATCTATAACAGCATTTTTCTGTTCATCTGTCATCTTGTTGAAAGTCAACATAGCGTACTTTAAATCCTTTTCTACAGGACTCTGATCATCTAGCATTGCTAAATTCTTTCCATCTATGTCCTTTCTAATATTGTCTGAAAGTTTGAATTTAAGTCCTAAAAATTCATACGTATATTCATCCTTTGATGGTAGAGTATAATCTGCAGGCTTAAATTTATTATTGCCCTTAGCGTCAGTTGTCATACCTGCCTGTTCAGATGTTACTGACTGATTTTCTTTTGCCTTGCCCTTGTCTTCACCTTTCTGACACCCCACTGCACCTAAAGTAATACATAGGGTAAGTAGTACAGCTGCTCCCTTTAATGCTCTCTTCTTCATAATTGACATAATTTTTTCCTCCTTAAATATCTTTCATTTTTTTAAATTTCAATTTAATAAAACAGAATATCCTTGGTTCACATATCAAATATAACTGTTTACAAGTACATACTACAGGACTTTTATGAAACATTTATGAAATGGGATTATTTTTTTATTTTTTTTATTTTTTTTGACTTATTGGGAATTATTTTTTTGTACCTTATATTTAAATGCTGCAAAAAAAGAGATTCCCTACAATTAGGAAACCTCTTTTACAACAATAATATTTAATATAAAGTATTATTTATTTGCCTATTTTTTTGTTGTCAGTATATCTTATTGATATTTCTACCGCAGTATTGTACCTATCACTTCCTGCTACTCTTTCCTTATTCTTTATCTTTATAGAATCCTCTATTTCTTTAGATACTGAATTATAGCCTCCACCAATCAATACATTTTCTACATTCCACTTACCTATTGTCTTTTCTGTTATAGGGTGAAGTTTTTTAGGTGTAGTAAGAAGTATTGGTGCTTTAAACTTAGCAGCTAAAGAACTAATAGTAATTCCATCTGGGAAGTTTGTTCCATCAACTAGTATTAAATCGTTTTTGTTACCTGTTAACTTGTTTACTTCATTAGCAACCTTATAGGCAGTTTCATACCTGTTTTCTCCACCAATCCTATAAATATTTTTATTATTTAACTTCAGTGTATCTTCAATATTTTTAGAAACAGAATCTTTTTCTCCACCAATAGTCACTTTATTTATTTTCCAAGTACTCAACAGTCTATTAGTTATAGCATTTAATACTTTTGGCTGAGTAAGAAGTATTGGAACTCTCTTTTGATTTGCCAAAGTTGAAAGAGTTATAACATCTGGGAAATTTGTTCCATCAACTAGTATTACTTCATTTTTATTATCACTTGTAAGTCTAACCTCTTCACCAATTTTTTCTGCTGTTTCATATCTATCCTTACCAGCTATTCTTCTCACACTATATCCAGCCTTTTTAAGCTGTTTTACTACATTTTCTGATATAGATGCAGGACCTCCAGATATAATCACTTCATCAACACCCAATCGCTTTATTTCCTTCATGGTATTGTCAGAAACTTCATTTTCATTAGTTAAAAGTATCGGACACTTCTTCTCATTTCCTAGAACAGTCGCAGTAAGTACATCAGTATATTTGTATCCACTGGCTAATATCACATGTTTTTTAGAAATATCTTCTCCAGAAGCTCCTCCTCCACTCGGTCTTCTTTTTACAACCACTTTAGCAGTCTTAGTGATATACTTACTTGGTTCTACCTTATATGAGTATTTAACCCAATATGTACCCTCTCTGGTATTATCAACATTGTTCTGTACTTCAATTTCATTATCTCTTAAATCTCGACTTCCACCTATAAGTTTACGCCAAGTTAAATTATCAAATTTATTCCAAGTACTTCCTACATCAATTGTAATATCTTTTGTATCCAGTACTTTATGTAATTCCACATAGTAATTTGATAACCATACTTTCGCTTTCTCATCGTAAGTACCAAACCTTATCTGTTCCCCATCCTCGTTTGTAAGTCTCAAGCCTCCTGTCATACTGTAAGCATAAGATGGCCATAAGCCTTTAGCTGTACTATAATTTACACTATAGCCTTCATCCTTTACTGCATTAAAAATCCTTTCTAATTTAATTAGATAGCTTGAATGATCATAAACAACATCATCACTTCCATCTGCAATATACTTTTGCAAGCTATGTTTGTTTAAAAGCTTAGACATACTATATATCAAATCACCTCTTTGAACAGCTGGCATAATAGCTTGAACTTTTGGTGGAACCTGTTGGTACTTATCATTTTCCAACTTATATGCTCCAACATATACACCACTAATCCTATCATTAACATTATACATATATTTTGAAAGCCTTATTTTTGCCCTAGTAGTTGTCTGAGATAAATCTGTATAATTTACAACTGGAACATCCATATAATCCCCTTGCTTAGCATTATTAGTAGTTAGGGGAATATTTACATTGATAGTATCATTAGGATTAAGTGCTCCTGTGAAATGTATTTGATTTACTGATGACCAAGGAAAATCACTCATAGCTTTTGCCTGAGCATAAGTATAATTTCTATTACCAGTACACCTTAATTCAATATTAAAATCTGAACTATAAGTACCTGTTATTACTTCAGATATTCTTGTTGTATCAATGTGTTTAGCAATAGGAGCATCAGGGTTTATTGTCCCTAAATCAAAATACAACTTTATATTTACCCTCTGACTTGTAGTATTTTTTAATTGACCAATTAGAGCCAATTCACTAGAGTTTGTCATATCATATACATCAGCACTAGCTTGTACTGCTGCATAATCATAATCATAGTCAGGATGGGCAGGATTCCAAGGTGCAAGCATATCCCAGTTCTTAGATGAATATTCCTTACTTCCTGTCTTATTATTTTTTGCAACAAATCTAGCAAAATATTCTATTCCATTGTAGTTAATCGATTGATCTGGTGTCTTGCTCAACGGATTATCATAAAAACTATGTATACTAGTCCTATCTGTTGATGCATATACAGCATTATTAGATTGTAATAATCCAACAACAACAAAGCAAATCATAACCATCAATAAATGTTTCATTTTTCCCATTAAAATTCACCTCTTTTTTTTAAAAATATATTAATTTAACTAATTAATTATAGAAAAACTTTATATTTTGTAAATTTTCTAAAAATTCTCCTATATGTATCCTATTTTACATCAAATATACGCTTAATACAATCTCTTTTCGCAGTATATTTTCTCAATAATATTTTTTATTTTCATCACATTCAATTATCCTTAATTATCCGCTCTTACGTTTTAAAATCAAGGAAAACAGCATATCTACAATCATATAAAATTTAATTTAGCTAAGTCAAATTATCTAAGACCTCTCCAATATCACCATCTATACAAATACTCCTGTCTTCAATTTCCTTTGGACAAAATGCTTCCATTATTATCGTAATAATTCTTCATAATATTTCTTATCCTCATCTTTAAATACATTAAAAATAATCCTATCCATTGAGTTTGGATGTTTCAAAGACCACTTTCCTACTGTATTTACAGCAATCTCTGCTGCCCTCTTGTTAGGAAAATGAAATACACCTGTCGATATACAAGAAAAGGCCACACTTTTTAATCCATTCTCCAAACACATATCCAGAGTATTTGTATAACAGTCTTCCAGATTTTTTTCTAACTCTAGTGTAAGCTTATTGGCTACTATAGGCCCTACTATATGAATTACCTTCTTTGCAGGAAGATTGTAGGCATCTGTAAGCATAGGTATAGCTGTAGCTTGTTCATAATCAGGCCCATACCTGGCCCTTAACTGGTCCATTTTTTCATTACATTCTTGCCTTAGCTGTATACCTGCAAAGGTATGGATTTGGTTATCTATGCAAGTGTGCATAGGTAAAAAACATCCCAACATCATAGAATTGGCCGCATTGACTATGGCATCCACTTCCAGCCTAGTTATATCCCCCTGCCAAATAGATAGGTTATCTTTGGCCACAGGAATATCAGTTAGCCTTACTATACCCTTTTCTTGTGCACGACCAGCTAGGTAGTCATCTTGTATCCTTATTACCTGGTCAGACATTTTCTTTGGCATACGGATATTCATGAGAGAGCGTAGTAGGGCCTGCTTCTCACCAATGCTGTCTGGAATTGCTATCTTCTTGTAGTTATCAGAATCAGCCTTAAATTCTTCTAAAAGGTAGTTTAATCTTTCTTCTTGTGTTCTTAACTTATTCATTCTCTTATGGTTTTCAATTATTCTAATTTTGTCTTTTAGTTGCATATTTCAATCTCTTCTGCCCCAACATAATACAAACTGCTGGAGTCTTCTGGTTTTAAATCAGGGAAATCTTTCGCTGATAGACCCCAGATTACATTTCCCTCTAGAATCCCTTTTTCCCTACATTTTCTTTCAAATTCATCTAAGCCTGTAATATAGTCTTTTGCTAGCTCTCTCACACTAGATAAATAAGGTCTAGTTGAGAACCAAAAATCTTTTTTGTCCAATTCCTCTAGGTCCATTTCCCTACAAAATCCACACTTTAGGTCCTCACTTGGTTTGGCTCCCTGTCCCTTCTTCCATAGTTCTATTTCGTTTTCATAGGGTTCATTATCCCAATACTGTTCAAAATCACTCTCTTCAAGGTTTCCAATCCACACATAATAAGTTTTCATATTATCCTCTTCACTTTTATACAAATGTTCTTGACTTTTTCAAATCAGCATCTATTTCACGATAAGCAAATATCTATTTCTAACACTTGTCGAGAAAACCATTTCTTGCATTGGCTTCTGTATCATCTCTTTCATCAAAACCATCATAGGGTGATTTAGGATCATGAACTTTTGGTTTTCGCCTTAGTGAATTGCAAATTTCATCTACATGAGCAAAAGCAAAGTCTATATCATCAGTCCAACCGGTATGTCCTGTAATAATATTTAACTTAAGCTTTCTTTTTCTGAGTATTTCTTCCAATCTTTTAAGTGATTTAATTTGCAACTTTCTATCTTCCGCAAGAGTATTTAAAAATGCGTAACCGCCATCTGCTCCAAACCAAATCGTATCTCCTGTAAATAAATAAGCATCATCAATCAAATATACAAGATGTCCCCAAGTATGTCCAGGCACAAGAAAAGCTTCTATCTTAATATTTCCAATATAAAATACTTGACCATCATCGATTAAAACTTTTTTATTATCAATATACACTTGAGGCAATTTATATAATCCCCAAAAGACTTTACGTCGTTTACGACCTTCTAAATATTCATTTTCTATTTTACCTATATATATCGTTGATTCGCTAAATATGCCATCACTGTCTTTTTCAATAGCCCCAACATGGTCTGTATCTTGATGGGTAATTAAAATTTCTTTTATATCTTTCGGATCAATATTAAGCCATTGCATCTTTTCCGCAAGTCTGTCATAGTTATATCCTGCATCAATCATAATAGTATGACCATCTTTCGTATAAAAGTAAATATTGGCTACATATTCCCTGATACAGCTTACTCTCTTATCTATAAAACCTGTATTTAAGGGTTTAAATATTTCTTTTCCTCGAAAGGCAAAAGACATAAATCTTACTTGGAATTTTGAATCTTTTTTCGCCATAATGTCTCACCTTTATTCCTTTTTTAGCCACTATATAAAATTACATCACTCTCAAACTATCCCAAGCACCTGGGCAAAAGCAATTGGGTTTAGTCACTATATAAAATTACATCACTCTCAAACTATAACCCAAGTTCAACATCGGCAGTACCGTTTAGTCACTATATAAAATTACATCACTCTCAAACGACAAACTAAGGCAGAAAAAGAAAAAAGGAGTTTAGTCACTATATAAAATTACATCACTCTCAAACGGCTCTTATGCTTTCTAAGTGTTCATCAGTGTTTAGTCACTATATAAAATTACATCACTCTCAAACAGGGCCTTTGTGTATCCAGTAATGCTCCGTGTTTAGTCACTATATAAAATTACATCACTCTCAAACGATGGTAGAGCTATAATACCTATGATAAAAGTTTAGTCACTATATAAAATTACATCACTCTCAAACTAAGAGCCTCAATTGAATCATTTAGCATATGTTTAGTCACTATATAAAATTACATCACTCTCAAACTTTATGAAGATATCCAAATCCAAGTCAATAGTTTAGTCACTATATAAAATTACATCACTCTCAAACGGGAAACATCTTATATAAAGGGGAATAAAGGTTTAGTCACTATATAAAATTACATCACTCTCAAACCTCAAATTCAAAATTTAGGCAAAGATTAATGGGACATCACACCCACTGATGTAACCTTAATAGTGGTGAAATCTTGTTAGATTTCACATAACTCCTCATCTATAATATATATTCTTTCAATACCGTTGTCAATGCAAGGGTTATTTGGAATTTCTGACTCAAAAATAAGTACATTGGCATCTTTCAGTATAACTGACTTTATAAAGCTCTCCCATTCATATTTACTCATCAGTTTATGTATATTTATAAATACAAATAACTTTATATCAAGAAGAGCAGTGCAAACATTGAATATATTCACCAAATTTTCTATTATATCCTCCCCCTGCTCTACATGGATATTTGATATTTTTAATATATCGTCTATATTTACATTATCAGCTCTAACTATTGGCAAATCAACAATATCTAACAAGCTATCAATATATCTTTCTAAATCAGATATAATTTTTTTAGATTCTTCAAAGTTATCAATGGATAATAATTTTATGTATTTATTTATCTTGCTGTTCGCCTTTTTCAAACTAGTATTAACATCAAATATATCACTTATTAGTAAAACACTTTTAGATAACTCCAAGTTTTTATTTTCATGCGATAAACTGAACTTTCCATCTACACCATCAATTTGACCCATTAAATCTCTAACTAAGCTTCTAAAATATTCAATATTCTCAATAACAAGGGTATTTACTCTGGCATTTTCAAAATCGATTATCCTACTCCAATCACTATTAACCAATATCATAATACTAGAACCCTCTTATCCGTATCTACAACATCACTGTTTATTTCACCCACTATTATCTCCATTTTTGAAAATTGTTTTTCTGTAACTGTTAAAATCTGTACTAAACCAGATTTAGGTTTATTTCTCTTAACTGCATTGGCAATATGCATTGCTGCCCCTTGATTTAGGGCAAGTTTACAGTATATTGATTCCTGCATCATCATAAAGCCACTAGAAATCAAGTATTTTCTAAAATATCTATATTGTTTTTGTTCATCAGAAGTCTGAACTGGTAAATCAAACATTACTAATACTCTCATAAATCTATAACTCATATTTCCAAAATTTAATCTCTAATACATCGCTATTATTCAAAGCATCAAAAACACTTTTACAATAAATTTTTAATGCATTATTAAAATACATATTCTGTCCATCTATATCTATGGTATCATTCATAGCCTCAATAATTCTCAATTTAGCCTTACTATCAAGCTCGCCTATATTCATAGATATGATTTTTCTATCGACAAATATCCTAAAGGGTTCCATCAAGTCACAAGATAAATTAAACTGGTTGAACATATTGTCATGAAATAGTCCAAACTGAGTCATATACCCCATGGAAACAATCTCTCTATTTATTGCTGATAATAATATTGCATACCCATAGTTTAAAGCACTATTTATAGGCTCTTCATCAGACCGACTAAATCCCTTACCAAATAATGCATTAAAGTATACCTTGGCAGCATGACCTTCCCTATTAGTAGTGTCAAATAGTTCTACTTGTTTATAGTACTCTTCTAACATCACATACTCTTCATGTCCGAGTTCTTTGAGTAATTTGGATTGATTTTTAATTTTTTCTCTGACTATTTCAGTCCAAACTTTTTCTTTAATTGATTGACTCCAACTTATCTGTGACCTATATTTTGCACTTGTGTCATGGCTACCATAATATCCTATTAATTCCGATGATGGATTTCTCTTTTCATCGCAGAAAATTATTTTAACCTTGTTTTTTGTAAGCTCATTGAGCAGGGCAGCCGTTAATGAAACGGCTGTCGACTCAATGATTAAAGTATGGATCTCATCAATAAAAATCTTACTGGTTTCTTCCAACTTTCTAACGACCATATAATTCATCTTATAGTCTAATTTTGCCCTAGATCTAATTACTACTGTTCTCCAACTCATATGCTACCCTAATATATCTATTTCATTTTCAAAAAGACCTGTTATTGACTGGTTGATAATTTTAAAAGACTTATAAGAATTTAGTTTCATGCTTGTCTTAACCTGAGATATCTTTATTTCTATTTTTTCCAAATCAGTTTTTTTAACAGAATTTTTATCAGTTATTGTATTTAATATTTTTAATAATACACTACTCTGATCTTCTAATGATAAATTTTTAAACTTCTCTATTGTCGTTTGTTCTTTAAACTCATCCAGCTTATTCAATTTTTTATTTTCATAATATGAAGATTCTTTTTTCGATACCAAACAGTCATACAATTTTATATTATTTTCAAAATTAATATATTCATCATTCTTGCGTTTAAAATCAGAATTACAAAATTTAGCAATTTTACCAAACAGTTTATTTATTTCTTCATCTAGGATTAAACTTGACGCTGAATAAATATAAAATTTATCATCTGTTTTTCCACCAACATAGTATTTAAAGCCATTTAATTCTATAACTGAATTAATAGATAATTTTTTATATAGGACCTCAAAATTATCTATACTCTTTTTAGACTTATTTATTATATATTGGTGTGTGTATTCTGCTATATCTTCAAAACGATTGACTAATTTACATATATAGATTGGTATAGGTACCATTCTTACTATATGTTCACTCTTTTTACTACCTATTTCATCATATGATACAATAGTGTAATAAGCGGTTTTTATGTTTGTATATCCACCATACTTAGTTACATTTTTCAACCTATCATCCCCCATCTTTAGTGGGAAATAAGATTCTTCTTTTGCAATGTTTGCCTTATATATAGTTACATCATAAAGGGCGCCCTTTTGTTCAATAATTTTCTTTGTAACCCTTACATCATTTGATTTCATCATTCTCTTCACAATTTCCATAGATACTTCAGGGTCCCAAATTATTCCACTATTTTTTGGGAAAGGATGTTTAAAAATCTCATTAAGACTGTATTTACGTCCCCCATCTTTAATAAAGTTCAATGGATTTTTAGTGAATTTTTCATTATATACATTACCTACAACTATATTTAAATATGCATCCTTGGCATGGTGGTGGTCATTTACCTCCCTTACCTTTATAAACTCATTATCATGCCTAAAGTCAGAGACGTTTTCAGCCTTTACATATACTACCTCTGAGTTTTTATTTATCATATTTAGCATTTCAGCAGCTGCTTTTGATGACTGTGAAGTTTCTACAAGCTGTCTTGCTATAAAGCCTGACAATTCATCATCTGTGAATCCAAAAGTTCTAGTCAATCTTTCAAACTTTATATCACCTATTAGCTTTTTCTCATGTAGGCATCTCCACAAGTCTATCTTTTTTTTCTGAATAGCTGGATCTATTGGATATTTATCACCTTTTCTGCCGTTGGATTCTTTAGTTACAAGAACTAAATTATCAAAGCTGTTATCCTTTGTCTTAGACCTTGGGAATATATGGTCAATATCATACATATCAGTAAATAGAGTTTCGATATCTATTATATTATCTGTGTACATACATTTTCCCATCTGAGTATAATAAAGATACAATTTTTTAGAGTTAAACTTGCTATCCTCGGTTTTTTCAATTTCATCAATCCAATTTCTAGCACCATCCTTTATATCCTTATAAAGTTCCAATAACCTTTTCTTTCTTGAGTTTGCACGCTTCTTCTCTGCCTTGTTAGTCCTTGTCACTTCAACAAAAATCTTTTTAGGTTCATGCCCCATTATTTTCTTTATTTCTTCTACTATGCCAATTGTCTGCCAAAGACTTCTCTTAACTGGAGGAGAGCAATATAGATCCTTTAACAAATCATATGATATCTCTCTTGTATCAGTCTGTTTTTCTCTATTAAACTCTTCTATCTTTTTTGTATAATCATATTCATTCCTCAATAACTGCATCAATATTTGATCCCTGGTTCTCATAGACTCAATTATAGATTGACCTTGACCTGTACACTCATCTATCAGGATATCACTTCTAATTTCTGTCAAAAACGTTTTAGAAAGTCTTCCCCAATCCTTGTAACTAAGTTTTTTTACCATCTTTAATTGCTTATCATCAACCATATTTCCATAAGATTCTCTTATCTTAGATTCTAAAATATCTTTTGATTCTCCAAATATGGTTACCCATTTTATAATATCTTCTGCCATTTTATGGCTAAAGTCGGGACCAAATATTTTCACCATATCTCTATAAGACTTCAAGTCCGACTTTATATCAATATCGATACCTGTAACTTCACCTTTACCATCAGCATAGTTATTCTGCTTTAAAAAATCTTTAATGCCTTTTTTTGTTAATTTCTTTTTTTCTTTCTTGTATACTTTTTCAATCAAGTCATTCTTTGCATCTAAAGAAAGTTTTTTTCCATCGTACATAATATTATTCAATTCATTTAGCAGGCAAAATTCACTGTATAACAAAGATTCTTTTGGTAGTACGTCCTCACCTACCAAGTATGTACACTTGTTAGTTAGGTTTTTTATAAACTTTTCAGCACTAGCTTTTTTATCAACCAGTTGGTCAAAATTCCAAGGTTTAACCCTACCAGCTTCCTTTCTTACAATCCAAGAGAAACCTTTCGTTTCTTTGTTATCAACTGGATGGTGGTTATTTAATGGGCCGACATAATATGGTATCCTAAACTCAAGTAACTTTATTATTTTCTCAATATTAGAATATCCTTCACTTGCATGATTCAAGAAATTAAATTTTGAGGATGCATTGGCAAGTATCTTCTTCAATTCATCTCTATGTATTTGATAAGGTATTACACTGTTTTCCTTGACCCTTTGAAGAGGTAAAAACCTCTCCAGATCAATTTCTGACAAGATATATTCAATTTTTTCGTTAACTTCAAGTTTTTCTAAGGCCTTTTTTAATGACTTGTAGAAGTCTTCTCTTGAGCATCCTTTTCCATGCTTGCTCTTTTTAATATAATTTATATAATTTGTTCCATCCTTCTTGTCTTCTCTAAGCACCATATTATAGATGGTCATATCTTTCTTAAGTACCTCTTTTAATAATGTGAGATCTTCGTGGTGCTTATTATATATATCTACTTTGTTTTCAGATAGCCCCTTACCTTCTGGCTTTATTGACAACAAAATAATCAAATCATATAGGCTTTTTGCCGCATCTATTATCCTTACCCTATCTTCAAAAACCTGCTCATATACATCACGAACCTCTTCATATTCAGTATTTTTAAATACTATGCCTTTTATATCCTCTAAATCTTTATACTCTTCCTCTAAAAATATATCATATGGTTTCACTTTAGCACCTACAACTAAAGCAAATATAGACTTATAGGCCTTGTAGTCATTATTGCTTCCACTAAATACCTTGTTAATATCCTTCTTTTTATCGTTTATAGTTTTATCCACATTACATATTATATTTCTTATTTCCTCTATTAGCTTGTCATTATATTCTAATTTTTTCATCCCAGCAACTGAAGACATCAAATCAATGATTTCGATGATATTGTCATTTATAGAAGCCCCTGAATCTGATATATCTCCCTTAAATAGGAAATGTCCCCTGTACTTAATTATATGGTGAACAGCCATATAGAGTTCTCTGATATCTATATCATTACAACCATGGATAAGTGCATGCCTTAAATGGTAGATTGTAGGATACTTTTCATAGTATTTTTTATCTCCATCTTCTTTTTCTTTAAAAATTATGTTTTTTTCATCAATAACCTTATCCTCTAGGTGGAATTTACTTTCCTTAAGTCTGATAAAAAACTCTGGATCAACCTTTGATATTTCTTCACTAAATATTTCTTCTAGTAGATTAATCCTATCTACCCTTCTTTGTAACCTTCTTCTATTTGTCCTATGATTACGTCTTTCCTCTGCAGTAGCAGCCTCTGTAAATAATCTTGACCCCCACATTTTTTTGCCGTTAAATTTGATCAACTTATATTTTGTGTCTGTTACTGCCCAACCTACTGATGATGTTCCTATATCTAGTCCTATAAAATATTCCGTAGCCTTTCTAATATCTTTGACTTTTTTAGTATCTTTTACCATTTTAATATCCCTAGCTTTTTCAGTATCTTTTGATGTTTTAGTACCTTCAGTCTTTTTCATGTTTTCCTCTCCTAGTTAGTCATTTTTAACATATAAATATCATTTCTAAAAACATTTTCCTACGAACTTGACAAGCGTAATTATATCACTTATAATATACGTAGATCATATTAGTCACTATATATGATTACATCACGAGTTCAAATAAAAATTTATTCAGATTGCCTTCGGGCCACCCATTGTAGGGTTTAACTTGACTTATCTGTCAAGTTTTTTTATTTTCATCTATATATAAGTAACTAGCCTATGTATTCATCTTTTGTCATAACATTATAATATCATAAAATATTTTCTTTATCTATAATTATAATCAGATAACTATAATTAATTATTATTTCCATCATATTTTATACAATCCTACATCAAAGGTGCTACAAACCTCCACAAGCACTGGACAATCCTAAGTGAAGTAGACCTACCACTAGCATACTTGTCTGTCACCTCATAGGACTGATCAAATATATGCTCAAAGTCTGCCCTCATATCCTTTATACAATCTACATTGTGCATAAATACCCCATTTTCAAAATGGTGGTAGAGACTCCTATAGTCCATATTTATAGTGCCTATGATGGCTGTCTTGTCATCTGATATATGTTGCTTTGCATGGATGAAACCGGGCATATATTCATATATCCTGACACCATTTCTAGCCAAACCACCGTAGTAGGACCTGGTCATCTTATAGACTATCCTCTTGTCTGGTATACCTGGTGTTACTATCCTTACATCTACCCCCCTCTTGGCAGCTGATGACAATTCTTCACTCATATTGTCATCTATCAAGAGATATGGTGTCGTGATATATAAGTAGTCCTTGGCATTTTTTGCCATATTCATATAGGCATTTTCTGCCAATAATTCTTCTTTTAGTGGGTTTTCAGCAAATGGCTGAATTATTATATTCTTATCACTTTGAAGACCTTGACAAGTTTCTTCAGTCTCAGTTTCTGTCCCTTCTTCCTCCCACTGGTTTATCAGTGCCTTTATATCTTCATTTATCTTCTTAGTAGACTTGCTGGCATGCCACATTTCCAAAAACATCAGGGTCAAGCTATCTACTGGCCTGCCCTCTATCCTGATGCCTGTGTCCTTCCAGTGGCCATATGGGTTTACCAGGTTGAAATATTCATCGGCTAGGTTGTACCCACCTGTAAAGCCTATCTTGCCGTCTATTACAGTAATCTTTCTATGGTCCCTATTGTTCATAAATACATTCAAAATAGGTCCAATCGGGTTAAATACCCTACACTTGATTCCCTCGCCCTCTAGCCTCTTCCTAAAGGACTTGTCTATAAATACAAGGCTACCTACATCGTCATATACTACCCTTACATCCAGGCCTTCTTTTGCCTTTTCTACCAGTATTTCCTCTATTTCCTGGAAGGATACCGAGTCCTCTATGGCATGGTATTCCATAAAGATAAACTTTTTAGCCTGTCTCATGGCCTCCTTCTGGGCCTCAACACCTAGCTTGGCGTCTGGATAATATGTGACCTGGCCCTGATTATAGGCTGGAAACCTACCTATCTTAGATATATAGTGTACCTGGCCGTATATATCAGGTTCTGACTCCTTAAGATCCGCTAAAAGGTCATCATCCTTATACAAATATTGGTATAGCTTGTCCATGATATATTTGAACCGTCTTTTTACTGCATACTTTGATATACGGCTGGCAAATATACTGTAAAGTATCAAGCCCGTTATTGGGAATATCAACAAAAGAACCATCCAAGGTATTTTCATTGCTGCATTTGTGTGTTTACCATAAATTCTAATTACTAGCATTAGGGCTAAAAAATGACTCAATCCTTCTGTTATTGGATATATGTCATTTATCCACTTGACTTGGTATATTACCCAAAAAACCTGCATTACCAAGGCTATACCGGCAACTAGAAACCTCTCCTTACTGTTATTTTTTGTATTTTTTCTCTTGTCCACTAGTCTATCCCTTTCTTAGTTAATTCAGCAATCTGGCTAAATTTTCCTATTATATATTCATAGGATTGGGGCTTGTGGGGAAGGATACAATCTGTACAATCCTTTATCCCCTTATCACCGTATTTGAAATTGCCTCCACACCTATCTCCCAATGCATAGAGAGGGCAATAGCAGAATAGACAGTTGAAATTTTCTGGACATATCCCCTTGTGACAGGGAAAGTACTCGCAATCCTTATTGGCAAAAAACTTATATGAATTTTCCATCCTATTATCCTTTCCATACTTTTATCTACTTAGTTTTATATTTAATATGCCTATCTACTCATCTAGATATTTTCTTATCTTACAATCTATAGATACAACTACCTATAGCATAAGTATATATCCTGTTATAGGTCTACTATACTTAAACTATATTATATCACACAAAGAAAAGGACTGCCTATAGAAGCCATCTTGACCTTTATAAGACCCATATTTATGCAACAAAAAAAGATGTAGCCACAAGTTAAATGTGCAATACATCTTTTCCTGTAGATGGCCTATGCCATCCTCTTTATATTAATTTATTTTAAGTCCTTAGGCTTGAATTTTTCTGGTACTACTGCCAGATATTCTTCTTCAGTCTTCCTAATCCTGTCTGGATCCTTGAAGAAGTCCTTAACCATGGCAATTATTACACCTGATAGGAATAGTAGTCCAACCAAGTTTGGTAGGGCCATTAGACCATTTACAGTATCTGATATTGCCCAGATTGCCTGTAAACCTCCTATTGATCCAACAAATACCAATGGAATATATATTAACCTGTATACCTTTACAAACTGTTCCCCGAATAGGTATTGAGTACACTTTTCTCCATAGTATGACCAACCCAAAATTGTTGAGAAGGCAAATAGTGTTAAGCCTATAGATACTATGTACTGGCCACCACTAAAGCCTGACTGGAAGGCCTTTGTTGTAAGGGCTGCACCTTGTAGACCTGATGTCCATTGTCCAGATACCAGGATTACTAGAGCTGTCATTGTACATATTACTAGAGTATCGACAAATACCTCAAATACTCCCCATAGACCCTGTCTAACCGGGTGGTCTGTAGTTGCTGCTGCGTGAGCTATTGGTGCACTACCCAAACCTGCTTCATTAGTAAAGACTCCTCTAGCCACACCATTTCTTAGGGCTAACATCAAAGTAGAACCTGCAAATCCACCTACAGCCGCGTGTCCAGAAAATGCTGAACCAAATATCAATCCAAAAGCGTGTGGTATTTCACTTGCATTTATAAATAGTATTGCTATAGCTCCTACTATATAAAAGGCCGCCATCAGTGGTACGAACTTTTCTGTAACCTGTCCTATTCTCTTGATTCCACCCAATACTACTACTGCTGTCAATACTGTCAATACTATACCTACAACCTTCATATCTACATTGAAAGCTGCATTTAGTGACTGGGCTATAGAGTTTGACTGTGTCATATTACCTGTACCTAGAGACGCCAAGGCACCAAATAGGGCAAATATTTTTGCCAACCACTTCTGGCCTAGACCTCTTTCTATATAGTACATAGGTCCACCTGAGTAGGTATGCGAATCTTTTTCCTTAACCCTGTATGTTACTGCCAAAATTACTTCTGCAAACTTGGTAGACATACCTAGTACAGCTGATAGCCACATCCAAAATACTGCTCCTGGACCACCTACTGCAATGGCTAGGGCAACACCTGCTATATTACCTGTACCTACTGTGGCTGCCAGGGCTGTAGATACTGCCTGAAAGGCCGAAATTTCTCCCTCTCCACCAGAATTTTTGTCGAACATCTTCAATAGGGTATTCTTCAATACATAGCCAAACTTTCTTACTACTACGAATTTAGTCCTTATTCCTAAGAATAGGCCTGTTCCTAGTAGCATTATTAGCATTGGCCAACCCCATACAAAATCACCTATAATTTTGTTTAATGCTAAAATACTAGACATATTATTAAACCTCCATCCATATTTTTCGTTTTTTAAATAATTACATCTAATTACATACTCTATTGTATATTTTTTATATGAAATTTGTATAAAAAACTTATTTTTTAAAGTCACTTAATTGTAGTAAATCTATCAAACCTTATATTTACGTCCTATTATTATATTTTTCCTGTAATTATAAATACTATTATCTTTCAGGAGTAACTATTTCCTATCCTCTAGCTTTAAAAAAAATTTTTTATATAAATTTAGGTTTTTTTTCTGACAAATTTCGTATATGATTACTTTTTATCCCGCCAAAAAAATATTATTAGGTTTTTTTTATTATAAACTAATATATTATTAGAATTTTTTAACATGAATTTAATGTGAATTTTTTGAATAAATTTATATATTGCATGGTTCTAAGTATGTTTTTTATTCCCATAGTGTGATATAATCGAATAAAAACCTAGAAAAATAAACTATATCAAGGAGGTGTATTCCTCAGGGAAAACTATGAATGATTTAAATATAAACAATGAAGACATAATAAATTTAAAAGAAAAGGCCCTTTGTGTTGGTCTTAACCTAACTAGTCTGGTAAAAAAGCCTGATGATATCGATATTGAAGACTCCATGTTGGAGCTAAAAGAATTAGTCCAGGCTGCTGGTGCCGAAGTGGTGGGTGACCTAATACAAAATAGGTCAAGTATAGATGCTGCTACCTATATGGGGTCTGGTAAGATTGAGGAAATAAAGGCCTATGCGGATAGCCTGAATGCCAGCATGGTGGTCTTTAATGATGAGCTATCCGGAGCCCAAATCAGGAATATAGAAGATATTGTAGGTAAGAAGATAATCGATAGGACCACCCTGATACTGGATATATTCGCCCAGCGTGCCCTAAGTCGTGAGGGTAAACTCCAGGTTGAGCTTGCCCAATTAAAGTACAGGCTACCTAGGCTTTATGGTATGGGTGGTCAGATGTCTAGGACTGGTGCAGGTATTGGTACTAGGGGTCCTGGTGAACAGAAGTTGGAAAAGGACAAGAGGCATATCCTCAACAGGGTTGCCAATATCAGGAAAGAACTTAAGGAAGTAGTAAAGATAAGAGATATACAAAGGGCTCAGAGAAGCAAGAACAGGGTGCCAATTGTTGCCCTTGTAGGCTATACGAATGCCGGCAAGTCTACCCTCCTAAATGAGATAATCAAGACCCATCCCGACTATGAAAAGGACAAGGAAGTATTTGTCAAGGACATGCTCTTTGCCACCCTTGATGTAACCCTAAGAAAGGCCCTGCTTCCAAATAAGAAAGAGTTTTTAGTAGTAGATACGGTTGGTTTTGTCAGTAAACTACCCCATGACCTAGTCGATGCCTTTAAGGCAACCCTTGAAGAAGTAGCCTATGCTGACCTTATCCTTCACGTTATAGACGCTACAAATACCAGCTCTGATATACAAAAATCCACTACGGAGAGTGTCTTAAAGGACCTAAAGGCTGATGATAAGTATACTATTACTGTTTACAATAAGATTGACAAACTAGACCTGGATATCTATCCAAGAAACCAGGAGGACATGGTCTACCTGTCTGCCAAGAAAAATATAAATATGGACAAGTTGATGGATATGATTCAAAAGGCCCTGGACAAGGACTCCTACAAGGTAAAACTCCTACTACCATATGACCAGGGCAACATCTTTAGTAGCCTTAGTGACAAGTATGCCATAGAAGCTTTTGAATACCTGGATACTGGTATCAGTGTGACCTTATCCCTGGATGAAATAGACTATAACAAGTACAAGAAGTATATTGAAATCCAGTAGCCCATCTATAAATCCTGAAAATTTCAATATAATATTAGATAAAATATATAGTCCATTAAAAAAGCTAGGTTGTTCACTTGATTGGAACCTCCTAGCTTTTTATATGTCCGATTCATTAAACCTCCACTATGAATTTATTATATCTATTATCTGATTATACTTATTTTCATAGTCCTTATTCCACTTATCACACATGGCCTTAGCCTCTTCCTCTGTATCGACATTTACGTTAACATTCATGACATTTTGGCGACCCTTTATGATTACCAGGTTGACCAGGTAAGAAGAATCCCCCTGCAGGCTGTAGTGGGTTTGTTTTTTTATCTGCGTAGATAGTAACTCCTCCTTATTATCCCTTATATAGTCATCTATCTTCTTAACAAAAAATTCCGGTATCCTGTTTTGGAAGTAAACCAATACTTCTAGCCCACTCTGGGTAAGGGCATTTAACTTTGTATTATTCTTCTCATAAGTTGTTATAAACTTTGCATCCATCATCTTTGGTAAGAGTGCCAGCAACACAAAGTAGTTTATAACACCTGTCCCCAATATTATTTCTGTCAACTGGGAATCTGTCAGGTCTTCATCCATGCTATTAAGCGTATATAATACGATCAGTTTTTCTAAGATTAAATCATCTGTACTGTTATCTAACATACCTACCTCCTATATACACATATTTTTTATATCCGATTATCAACTACTATTCTACCATACTTTTATCTATAATACTAAAAACCTATAAATTTTTTGCAAATATATAACTACAAATATATTTATAAATAAATATAGAAATTGTCCGTATTTTATCTCAAACTGTGCTATAATTATCTTGTTTGATTAAAAGAAGATCATTTGATACAGGGTCTTCTAATATAGTTACAGGAGTAATTTAAGAAATGGTAAATTATAGAAAAAAAGCATATAAAGTTTTAGCAATAGGGCTTTGCCTCCCCCTTTTGATGCAGGCAAGGGCCGGTGCTGAACAGAGATTTAGTGATTCATATTCACGTTCTGCCATAGTCAGCGATACAGATACTAATAGGATTGTATATGAAAAAAATGCCGACCAGGTAGTACCTATGGCCAGCCTAACAAAGATGATGACCCTACTATTGACATTTGATGCCATCGCCCAAAAGAAGGTTGACTACAAGGATATAGTTACTATACTACCATCCGATGTCAACAGGGTTGGTACTAATATAAAGTTAACAGCAGGTGAACAAATCAGTCTGGAGGAATTGATGAAGGGTATGATGATAGTGTCAGCCAATGATGCTGCCCTAGCAATCAGCCACCATGTCTCTACTACCTATAGCAAGTTTGTAGAAGATATGAACGCCAAGGCCAAGGAAATAGGCATGGAAAATACTGTTTTCTACAACCCTAATGGCCTACCTACCAGTATAAATGTAGGTGGCAAGCCTGTGGGTGTTGAGAATAAGACAAGTGCCAGGGATGTCCTAGTCTTATCCAAGTACCTTTATGATAAGTATCCTAACCAGTTGACTGCTATAACAAATATGTCTTCCTATGTCAATCCGAAAAAGGCAATAAATGAGGAAAATACAAACCCTCTTTTACCCCTAATCGCCAATGTAGACGGACTTAAGACCGGCTTTACAGGTGCAGCGGGTTATTGCCTGGCCTACTCGATGAAGATTGATAAGGGCAATGGTAATGATAGTGCAAATAGGTTAATAGGAGTTTCCCTAGGAGCTTCCAGCAAGGAAAATCGTAAGCTAGCATCCTACAATACCCTAGTCTATATCAACAACCATTACAAGACCAAGTACCTATACAAGAAAAATACTACCATAGATAGGCCCGTAATAAATGGTATACCTTTTATAAAGTTTGACCTTGTTGCAAACAAGGACCTTTGCCTGATACAAAAGGACACAGAAAAACTAAAAAAGACTATAAAATACAACTCTGTCGATATTTTTGCAGATAATGACCAGCCCCTGGCCAACCTTATATATACAGACGACAAGGGCAACCAGGTTGCCTCTTTCGATATCAGCACTAGGACCCCACTTAGGGATATGCCTTTCTTAGAAAAGTGTCTAGTCAGTGGATGTGCTATTGTTGGCAAGGCCTTAGACCACATAACTGATACTAATGTTGGCCCTCGCTATACTTTTTGGGAATAATATGATTAAAAATTTATTAGAAATTTATTTTAACAAATAATATAAATAAAAAACGGAGATAGGCCCCTCTTTTTTGAGGATACCGTCTCCGTTTTTTATTATACTTATCTTATTAACATTGGCTTCTTAACTTATATATTTTTTATTTATTTGTTCCTGGCCTTTCTTACATCCTCCTGGCCAAGACACATACTGACTCGTCTAATTTCTTAAATTCTACGTCAGTCTTTTCAGTCAACCCATCTATAAACTGCTGTCTAAGTGGTAGGTAGTACTTGTTGAAGTCTACATCTAAATATGCCCAATACTTGCAAGTAGATGGTCTAGTCCTCTTCCATATGATTTCATCAAATTCTTCGCTGATAACTTCGTTTAATTCTTCAGTCCTTCCACCATCTAATAGGAGGTCTCTGATTACATTATATATATGTCTGATTGGTAGACCCTCATACTCAGGCATATATTCCTGACCTAGGCCATAAAATCTCTCTTTTAGGTTTATTATCTGACCTTCATCATAGTCAACAACTGCCTTGATAACATAGGCAAACCTATTTTCTATTATACTCAAACTATTGTCCATCCACTTGTCATCGCCTGCATACTTGTTGGCCATATCGTCTGGATCTCCTATTTCCAGGCAGCCATATCTTTCATCAACCTGCCTGGCCAAGTCTAGGTCTAGGCCCTCATCTTCTGATAGGCTGATTACTGCCTGAACGAACTTTTCCTGTTGCAGCATTCTCGTATATGCTTTTTTAAAATTTTCTCTAATATCTGTCATAATCCTCACCCATATCCCTCTATTTTTCTTATCATTTTTTACTACTTTAACCTGTAAAAATTAATATTTCCTTAATTAAGCTTGTCTATATTATAACGCATTTGATAAATTTTTCATATACTTTTTTTGAAATTTATAGAAATTTTTACAAAATTCTCAAATATATTATTATTTTGCCTATTAGGTTTGCCGTATAATAAGCCTGTAAATATAAAAAACACCTTAAATTACAAGATTTTATTCTTATTTTTATTTATTTCATATACTCTTCTCATTATTTTTAATAAATATTTTAACAAAGTCTGTTAAACTAGTAGCAAATATTTTTACTTTTTTATAGAATTTAGCTATAAATTTAACATATCTGATAGACTATATCAATAAAAAGGGCCAGCTAGGCAACTGCCAGACCGACCCTATTTTACTATCTATAGTGAAGTTTTATATTATTTTTTTAGCTGAAGAATAGTTCTATATCATCTTCTACTGTACCTATACCGGCTATGCCAAAGTTCTCAACCAATACTTTAGCTACATTTGGTGATAGGAAGGCTGGTAGAGTTGGTCCAAGGTGGATGTTCTTTACCCCTAGGAATAATAGTGCTAATAGGACTATTACTGCCTTCTGCTCATACCAAGCTATATTGAATACTAGTGGTAGGTCGTTGATATCTTCCAGACCAAACACTTCCTGTAACTTCATAGCTATTACTGCTAGTGAGTAAGAGTCATTACACTGACCAGCGTCTAGGACTCTTGGTATACCATTTATATCTCCAAGGTTTAACTTGTTGTACTTGTACTTGGCACATCCTGCTGTTAGGATTACTGCCTCTTTTGGAAGGGCCTTGGCAAAGTCTGTATAGTAGTTTCTACCCTTCTGTCTTCCGTCACATCCGGCCATTACTACGAACTTCTTGATTGCACCTGTCTTTACTGCTTCGACAATCTGGTCAGCCAGGGCTAGGACCTGGTTGTGGGCAAATCCACCAACTATTGTTCCCTCTTCAATCTGAGTTGGGCTAGCACACTTCTTAGCATGTTCTATAATTTCTGTAAAGTCTTTAGTTGAACCTGCTTCACCTGGTATATGCTTACATCCTGGGAAACCTGCTGAACCTGTTGTATATATCCTATCCTTGTATGAATCCTTTGGTGGCACTATACAGTTAGTTGTCATAAGGATAGGCCCATTGAAGCTCTCAAATTCTTCCTTCTGCTTCCACCATGCATTACCGTAATTACCTACTAGATTGTCATACTTCTTTAATTCTGGATAGTAGTTAGCTGGTAGCATTTCTGAATGTGTATAAACATCTACACCTGTTCCCTTTGTCTGTTCTAGCAATTCCTTTAAATCTGATAGGTCGTGACCTGAAATCAAGATAGCCGGATTATTCCTAACCCCAAGGTTAACCTCTGTGATTTCTGGGTTACCAAATGTACCCGTATTAGCTGAGTCTAGTAGGGCCATTCCCTTAACGCCAGCTTCACCAGTTGCCAATACCAAGGCTATTAACTCATCTACACTTAGGGCCTGAGTAGTCTTGTATAGGGCTTCCTGTAAGAAGGCATCTACCTCTTCACTATCATAGTCTAGCATGTTAGCATGCTTTGAATATGCTGATAGTCCCTTTAGGCCGTATATTGTAAGTTCTCTTAAAGACCTTATATCTTCATTTTCAGTAGCTAGAACACCTACTGTCCTTGCCTTTTCATCCATAACATTTACATCTCTTTCATCCCAAAGAGCTACTGGACTTAGGCTTGATGCATCATCCAACTGGGCTATTAATCTCTTCTTTGCATCTAGAGTATTGTAAATTCTCTGTACGAATACATCGAAGTCAAAGTTAGCATTTGTTATAGTTGTGAATAGGTTAAGAGTAATCAGATGGTTGTCTTCCTTGCTGATAGTCTTACCTTCTGCTCTTAGCTTTGTAGTTACTTCTGATATACCCTTAGTTACATATACTAGAAGGTCCTGGATCCTGGCAACTTCTGGTGTCTTTCCACATACACCCTTTACTGTACAGCCTGTGCAACCTGCTGTTTCCTGACATTGATAACAAAACATGTTTATTTCTTTCATATTAATATCTCCTTTTCATTCCAACAATTTTTTTGATTTTTAACATACCCTTTTTTGATTTTGCCCCTCTAGGATATTGGGGTCTTATTATTTGTGTTTTGTGTTTCACTTTTATTTAACTTATGTACTCATTATAGTATCGGGTCAAAAAAAAATCTGTTGCAGATGCAACAGATGAAAAAAAATTTATTTTATTTAATTTTTTATTACTATGTTATGCTCATAAGATTTTTTATATTTGACCCACAAGCATAAATACTATCCCCTTTTGTTTTTATTTTTACTTTTGTTTTTCTTTTACATACCCTTGAATCGCATCACATACATACTGGGCCATTCCATCTCCAAATTTATCTAGATTATTTTTAAATTCTATATTTTGAACATATCCATAACCAATACTTGAAAATACACCTATCTTACAATCAAAAGCATATTCGCAAAGATGTTTATGCAGTTTTTCTGCCAAAACTATATTTTCTTTGGATGTAGGACTTAGTCCGTTTGATAGGTTTTCTGAAAAGGCAAAGAATATTTCATTAAAACCATCGGTAATTTCTTTTTCTTTTCCTTTTTGCTTTTCGATAGCCTGCTCAATAACTTCTTTTCCATATGTATCCACAGCTGCCTGTTTATACTTTTCATTATCCTGGTATGTAAATCCCTTGAATTTTTCTTTAACTGACATGGTAACACTCCTTTCCTGAGACTCAATGGTCTTTTCCAATGTTTCTATTAGTGTCAGGAGCCTTTGCTTTTCATCTTGCATTAAAGTTAGTTGCTTTCTTAGATGATATAGTATTTCCTTATCCTCTTGCCTTATCAATTTCTTTATCTGCCCTAGAGAAAACCCCAAATACTTATAGAACAATATCATTTGTAAAGAAGATATATCCTCTTCAGAATAATATCTGTATCCATTTTTGTTCTTTTGTGGAGACAGCAAGCCAATCTTGTCATAATGATGTAAAGTGCGCACCGATACACCACTAATTTCACTAACTTTCTTAATCAAATACATTTTCGCACCTCCTAACAATGAAGAGTATAAACTATTACCTTATGTCATAGTCAATAGATTTTTTAAAATTTTTTAATATCTTATATCTTACTTGTTTGCCCTTATTGCTGACTTAAAGTAGCCTTATTAACATGTCCCCTTATATCTCCAACCAGAAACAGGGATCCAGCCCCAATAATGGCCTTTTTCTTGGGCCTTTCAATGGTATTTTTCCTTTGTCTGGACTTGGATTTCTTAGACCTTTTGTCAGCTTCATGTATTCTGGCCTTTTCTTCCTTGCTTATTTTTTCTACAAGTTCAAAAGAGTAGTCTACAGCCTGTCCTATATCTTCTATACATATAATATCCTGACAGTACATCCCTACCCTATAGGCCAGTTCTTCTACGGCCATGGCCCTTGGATTATTAGGCAGGGTTACTATCACCCTATCAAACCTGGGTACTAAGATCTTGACTATCCCATCTACATCCTTGTCAGCTAATAGTCCTAGAACCAGGGTCTTGTCCCATTCCTCTCCTAGGAGTCTATCTATTTCTCCGACCAGGGACTGGGCTCCATCCAGATTGTGGGCCCCATCTATCATAAATAGGGGACTATCCATAAGAATTTCCATCCTACCCGGCCACTTAGACTTAAGAAGACCTGAATAAATAGCCTCCCTACTTAACTTGTCTGCCAGTCTATTTTCCATAAGGTAGGCTGCTATATTCAAGGCCAAAAGGGCATTTTTTGTCTGGTGCCTGCCTATCATCCTTATTTTAAGGTCTTCATACTTATTCCCTAGATAGTCTAGGGCATCAAATACCTGGTTGTTTAGGTTGGATTTTTTGATTTCTATACATGAGTTTCTCGATATAATCAGGTTTGCCCCCTCTTCCTTGCAGACTCTTTCTACAACTTCAGTAGCTTCTGGTCCCTGTTCATACATGATTACCTGACCCTTTTTCTTTATAATTCCAGCCTTTTCATAGGCCACCTTGTCAATTGTATCCCCTAGAACCTTGGTATGGTCAAGACTGATTGATGCTATTGCACTTACAAGAGACTTGTCGATGACATTGGTAGCATCATACCTACCACCTAGGCCAACTTCCAAGACTACATAGTCTACCTGCTTGGATGCGTAATATACAAAGGCAGTGGCAGTCACCAATTCAAATTCGGTCGGATGGGCCAAGCCCTCTCCTAGCATCTTTTGGCAGGCTTCCTTTACCAATTCGACACTATCTGCCAGGTCTTGGTTATCAATATTACAACCGTTTATCCTAATCCTTTCATTGAAAACCTCTAAAAATGGTGATGTATACAGGCCTACACTGTAGCCAGCTTCTATTAATATATTTGATATGAAGGTAGCAGTTGACCCCTTACCGTTGGTTCCTGATATATGGATAAATTTCAACTTATCTTGGGGCCTATCCAACCTATCTAGGAGATTTTTTATGGAATCTAGGCCCAGAACCATGCCAAACTTCTCCACTCCATGTATAAATTCTAATGCTTCACTATAGTTCATCTATAAATTATTGGCCAAATAAAAATTCAAGCCAAGTTCTCCTTTCTAAATCATTTTTAACTTTTTTTCTATATATCCTATAATTTTACCTCATAATCTAATTTATGTAAAATACCCCCTCCTTAAATCTTATTAAAGTAATGCAGATCCTTATTATAAGGTCTTTTGAAAGGCATTTTTAGGGTTAATTAATTTACATTTTCTTGATAAATCCTAGCAAATGCGTTATTATAATTATAGGAAAGTTTATAAAATTTTAAACAATTTAGGAGGTTTAATTTATGAATAACTTAAGCAATTTGGAACCAAAAGAAGTGTTTAGATGGTTTTACGAAATCAACCAGCACCCTAGAAGTTCTGGAAACGAAAAAGAAGTAAGTGATTTTTTAGTACAGTTTGCCAAGGATAGAAACCTTGAAGTTTACCAGGATGAAATCCTTAACGTAATTATAAAGAAGCCTGGTACACCAGGTTATGAAAACTCTGAGCCCCTAATTATCCAGGGACATATGGACATGGTATGCGTAAAGACTGATGATTCCAACCACAACTTTGACACTGATCCTATAGAAATGATAGTTGAAGGTGACGTACTTAGAGCCAACAACACTACTCTAGGTGGAGACGACGGAATAGCAGTTGCCTATGGTCTAGCTATCTTGGATGCCGATGATATCCCTCATCCTCCACTAGAACTATTGGTAACTACAAACGAAGAAACTGGTATGGATGGTGCCATGGCCCTAACAGCTGACCACCTAACAGGTACTCGTCTGCTAAACCTGGATACAGAAGTAGAAGGTGAATTCTTGGTTAGTTGTTCAGGTGGATCAAATATAGACCTTAGCTTTGACATAGCAAGAGAAGCAAATTCAAGCAAGGCCTATAAGCTATCTATATCTGGCCTAAAGGGTGGTCACTCTGGTGTTGAAATAGACAAACAGAGAGCTAATGCTATCAAGCTAGCTGCTAGACTTCTTTACCTGGTAAAGGCTGATGTTAGACTTGCATCATTTGATGGTGGTATCAAGCACAATGCAGTTCCAGGAAATGCTGAAGTTGTATTTGCTACAGACAAGTTTGACTCATTAAAGGAGGGTCTAGATGCCTTAATAGCTGACCTAAAGGAAGAATACAGGGTTGAGGATCCTGGTCTAACAGTAAATATCACAGAAGCTACTGCTGACCAGGTATATACTAAGGACCTTAGCGATTCAGTAATAGACATGGTTATGGCCCTACCAGATGGGGTTCAGTACATGAGCAAGGATATAGAAGGCCTAGTTCAGACATCCCTAAACAACGCTGTAATCCTAGAAGAGGATGGTAAGCTAGTACTTACTGCTTCAGTTCGTTCTGCATCATCTAGCTCACTAAGAGAAATCCTAAACGTGGTAACTATTATAGCCAACAGAATGGGTGCAGTAGCAAGAGAGTACTCTGCATATCCAGCATGGCAGTATGAAGCTGTTTCTCCACTTAGGGATATAGCTGAAAAGATATATGTAGATATGTACGGAAAAGAACCTCATATCACATCTATCCATGCAGGCCTAGAGTGCGGACTATTAAAGGGTATACTACCAGATACTGACATGATCAGTTATGGACCAAGTATATTTGATGCCCATACACCAAAGGAACATATGCATATTTCATCTGTAGGAAGAGTTTGGGAATACACTAAGAAACTACTAGCTGCATTAAAATAGTTACATAAAATAAAATAAGACATTTAAGACTGAGATAAGAGAAACAGGCTGAAAACCAGCATATATTATGTTTCTTCCCTCTCAGTCTTTTTTATTTTCCCAAACTTTCTATACATATATCTAAAAAAAGTTCACTTTTTTGAAGAAATTTCCAAAAAAAAATTGACTATTGGCTCCCATTGTGAGATAATAAGTCCATAGAAAAGCGAACTATTTTTGTAAAACTTATAATAATGTGCGTATATCGTACATTTACTATATTATTTTTATGGTTCTATTCATAGGAGGTTTAAAATGAATAAGATTTATACTGGTAAGACAAAGGATGTATTTGAAATTGACGATAAGAACGTCTTGTTAAAGTTTAAAGACGATGTAACTGGTAAAGACGGTGTTTTTGATCCAGGCGAAAACCAAGTAGGCCTACAGATAGAAGGGGCTGGTCGTTCAGCTGTTGCTATGACTAAGTTCTTCTATGAAAAGCTAAATGCTATGGGACTAAATACTCACTTCGTATCTGCTGATGTTGACAAGAACGAAGCTGTAGTTAGAAAGGCCAAGGTATTTGGTAAGGGTGTAGAAGTAATTGTTCGTTACAGGGCAGTAGGATCATTCATCAGAAGATATGGTGAATATATAGAATCTGGAACTGTAATCCCTCCATACGTTGAAGTAACTTTAAAGGATGACGATAGAAACGATCCACTAATCACTAAGGATGCTCTTGCAATATTAAATATCATGACAGAAGCTGAATATGAAGAACTAGCAAAGCTTGCCCTAGAAATAGGTGAGGTTGTAAAGGCTGAGCTAGCTAAGAAGGACCTAGAATTATACGATATCAAGTTCGAATTCGGTATGGTAGACGGCAAGGTTGCACTAATAGATGAAATATCAGGTGGAAACATGAGGGCTTATAAGGGAGATGAATACATCGAACCCCTAAAGCTTGAAAAAATCATGTTGGGTTAATTTGGCCTCAATTTAATATAATTCACATATAATATGACTAGGGATTTTTCCTTAAATATCTCTCTAGTAAAAAAGATGCACTTATGGCCTTTTCCTAAGTGCATCTTTTTGTATACTATTATATTTTCTATAAATCATCCAATTAGGACTTAGAATATCAGCTTATTAGAACTTGGCCAACCTTTCTTCTATAGTATGAAGTATTTCTTCAAACTTTTCCTTCTTGGCCTTTTCTTCTTCAACCAATTTTGCTGGTGCCTTATTGACAAAGCCAGGGTTATTCAGCTTGCCTTCTACCCTCTTTATTTCAGCTAGGGCCTTGTCTCTTTCTTTATTCAGTCTCTCTTTTTCCTTTTCAAAGTCTACCAATTCATCTAGCGGTATAAATAGCTCTACCCCGTCTATTACTACGGATACTGCATCCTCTGGTATACCATCCTTGTTGTCCTGGATTTCAACTTCTGATGCTGATGCCAAAGACTTGAAGTATTCCTTGCCATCTTCCATGGCCGGTCTCTTGTCATCTGTAGGTACAATAATTATCTTGACCTTCTTTGAAGGTGGTACATTCATCTCTGCCCTTACATTTCTAACATTTCTGATACCATCCATGATTAGGTTCATCTTTTCCTCTTCAGCTAGCATATCATCAGCTTCCTTGTAATGAGGATATTCAGCAGTGATAATATACCCTTCTACTGTTGGTAGGTATGAATATATTTCCTCTGTTATAAATGGAATAAATGGGTGTAATAGCTTCAATATCTTTTCTAGTACATATGTTAATGTGTATAGGGCTGCCCTCTTGGCCTCTCTATCATCTCCATATAGTCTTGGCTTGACGATTTCTATATACCAGTCACAGTATTCTGACCATGTAAAGTCATAGGCCTTCTGTAGGCCTATACCCAGGTCAAACTGGTCCATATTGTAGTTAACTTCTTTTACTAGCCTGTTGGCCCTGGAAATAATCCACTTGTCAGCTAGGGTCAGCTTTTCTTCAACTGACTCACGAGTTAGGTTGTCCAGTAGGCTCTCATCTTCTAGGTTCATAAATACAAACCTGGATGCATTCCATAGCTTATTGTTGAAGTTACGGGCAAATTCAACCCTTTCCATATAGAATCTCATATCGTTACCTGGTGAGTTACCTGTTGTAAGGGTAAACCTCAAGGCATCTGCACCATACTGGTCTATTATTTCAAGTGGGTCTATACCATTACCTAGAGACTTAGACATCTTCCTACCCTCTGAATCCCTAACTAGCCCGTGTATCAAGACATGTTCAAATGGCTTTTCATTCATGCAGAACATAGCAGAAAATGCCATCCTAACCACCCAGAAGAAGATTATGTCATAGCCTGTAACCAATACGCTAGTTGGATAGTAGTAGTCCAACATGTCAGTCTGGTCTGGCCATCCCATAGTTTCAAAAGGCCATAGACCTGATGAGAACCATGTATCTAGGACGTCTTCATCCTGCTTGATATTGCTTGACTTACACTTAGGGCATTCATGTGGAGCTTCTTCGGCAACTATTATTTCATCACAATCCTGGCAATAGTAGGCCGGTATCTGGTGGCCCCACCACAACTGTCTGGAGACGCACCAGTCCCTGATGTTTTCTAGCCACTGTAGGTAGGTCTTGTCAAACTTGTCTGGAACGAACTTTAATTCGCCCTTCTTCAATATATCTATGGCTGGCTTGGCCAATTCATCCATCTTTACAAACCACTGTAATGATAGTCTTGGCTCTACAGTTGTATGACACCTGTAGCAAGTACCTACTGCATGGTCATGTTTTTCTACCTTGATCAGGTAGCCAGCTTCTTCCAGGTCAGCAAGCAAGACCTTCCTACATTCATACCTGTCCATACCCGCATACTTACCTGCCAGGTCATTCATTGTAGCATCGTCATTCATTACATTTATCTCTTCAAGCTGGTGTCTCTGACCAACCTCGAAGTCATTAGGGTCATGGGCTGGTGTCATCTTTACAGCACCTGTACCAAATTCCTTGTCTACATATTCATCGGCAACTATAGGCAATTCCCTGCCAACCAATGGTAATATGGCGAACTTACCAACCAGGTGGCTGTACCTTTCGTCTTCAGGGTGTACTGCCACACCAGAGTCTCCTAATAGGGTCTCAGGTCTTGTAGTGGCTATTTCCAAATACTCTTCACTATCCTTGATAGGGTACTTGATGTGCCAGAAGTTACCCTCCTGGTCCTCATGTTCTACCTCTGCATCGGATAGGGTTGTCTTACAGTCTGGACACCAGTTTATAATCCTGTTACCCCTGTAAATATGACCTTCCTCGTATAACTTTACAAAAAACTTAGTAACGGCCTTGTTGCAGCCTTCATCCATTGTAAATCTTTCTAGGTCCCAGTCACATGATGCCCCTAGTTTTTTTACCTGGTTTACTATCTTACCACCAAATTCTTCCTTCCAGGCCCAGGCATGTTCAAGGAATTCTTCCCTACCTATCTCATACTTAGACTTGCCAGTTTCCTTTTTGATCTTGTCTACTACCTTTACCTCAGTAGCTATAGAGGCATGGTCAGTACCCGGTATCCATAGGGCCTCATAACCATCCATCCTCTTCCACCTAGTCAGGATATCCTGTAGGGTATCGTCAAGGGCATGCCCCATATGTAGCTGACCAGTGATATTTGGTGGTGGCATTACTATAGAGAAGGACTTTTTAGTCTTGTCAATCTTTGACTTAAAAAGACCCTTGTCCTGCCACTCTTTGTATATTCTGTCTTCAAAATCCTTGGGATTGTAATTTTTAGCTAAATTCTTATCCATTCTTAAACCTCCTTAATTTATTTTCTTACAAAAAAAGCTTCCATCCACAAAAGGACGAAAGCTCGCGTTACCACCTTAATTCCGGCTAATAGCCGGCACTCAAAACCTATAACGGGGTCAACCGTACTACACTAACATATAATTATCTATTAGATAACTAGACTTCATGCAATATGCTCAGAAGCTACCTTCAACACACCATCTTTAAAAACCTTCCACCAATGATTTTCTCTCTGTAAAATAGGCCTGTTTACTCCTCTTCTTCAAGGCATAATATATAATTCCTATATAATAAGTAGATTATATAGCATATTAGACCATTTTTCAAGAAAATTTAGGGGCTTTTTGTAAATAATTCGTCTTAAGTGATATTTGATTTTTTTCTTCGAATATTTAGACAATTCTTATTTTTACTAGCATAAAAGCCTAGTATTTAGAGGTATTTTCTCATTTTAATTTAAAAATTTAAATCTATAATGAATACTTTTTTTGTAATTTTTTTTCGCAATTTTTTTGCTGGATTTACTAATTTAAAGAAACTTTAACATTTGTTTTATGGATATTTTTCTCTAATAATTAACTTTTTTATGCTTTTATTCTTATATAATATGTTGAAAAATTAGTTATTTTTTATAATTTGTTTAAATATATTAATATTCTTGTTTATTTAGAGGTATTTCTGTGTTATACTTTATACGAATACAAGAATTTTAGAGAATTTATTATTAGTTTATTTTTATATGGAGGTATACAATGAGCTTAAAAGGTATCTTTACTGCTATTGCAAAAGTTCGTCGTGACGTCTTCACAGAAGTGGCAAGATTTGCCTATGAGGATAGTCCAAATTACAACACATTAGAAGAAATTCCGTACAAGATAGTACCTGGTGAAATCGCTTCGCATAGAGAAAGTATTTTTTTAGAAAGGGCTATCGTAGGTGAAAGAATTCGTTTGGCAATGGGTCTTCCGCTTAGACGTATTTCTGAGCATGCTCCTATACCAGCCGGTATAGATGAGAAGTCTCTTACAAATACTATCTACAAGCCACCATTTGTCAACATAATCAAGTTTGCATGTAATTCATGTCCAGACAATGTATATAAGACTACTGATATCTGCAGGGGATGTTTAGCAAGACCTTGCGTAGAAGTATGTCCAAAAAAGGCTGTATCAATGGTAAACGGCAAGTCTTTTATTGACCAGGACCTATGTATCAAGTGTGGTAGATGTAAGGCTGTCTGTCCATATGATGCAATAGCTAAGTTGGAAAGACCTTGTGCTAGGGCTTGTGGTATGGATGCCATTACATCAGACAAGTACGGTCGTGCAGAAATAGACTACGACAAGTGTGTATCTTGTGGTGTATGTATTTCATCATGCCCATTCGGTGCCATAGCTGACAAGTCTCAGATCTTCCAGTTAATAAACGAAATTAAGTCAGGTTCTAGGGTTATAGCTGAAATAGCACCTGCCTTTGCTGGCCAGTTTGGACCTAAGGTTACACCAGAAAAATTAAAGGCTGCCCTACTAGAATTAGGTTTCTTCGATGTTGTTGAAGTTGCCATAGGTGCTGACCTTTGTACTATAGAAGAAGCAGAAGACTACATGAAGAATGTACCTGAAAAACTAGACTTTATGGCTACATCATGTTGTCCATCATGGTCTGTTATGGCCAAGAAACTCTTCCCAGAGTTTGCTGACAATATATCAATGGCCATGACACCAATGGTATTTACTGCACGTTTCATCAAGCAGAGATACAAGGATTCTAAGGTTGTATTTATAGGACCATGTGTTTCTAAGAAATTAGAGGCAACTAGAAAAACAGTAAAGAGTCATGTTGACTATGTACTTACATTTGAAGAAGTAATGGGTATGTTTGAAGCCAAGAATATAGTCCTTGAAGAAATGGAGCCAGCAGATAATATGAGCTTTGGTACTGGAGCCGGTAGAGGTTTTGCAGTATCTGGAGGTGTTGCCAACGCTGTTGTGGATGTAGTCAAGAAGATTGATCCAAACAGAGAAATACCTATCGACCAGGCCGATGGTCTAAAGGAATGTAGAAATATGCTAATGCTAGCTAAGGCTGGTAAGAGAAATGGCTACCTACTAGAAGGTATGGCTTGCCCTGGTGGTTGCGTTGCCGGTACAGGTACTATCCAGCCAGTCAACAAGAGTACTGCTACAGTAAATAACTACAAGAAGAAGGCCGAAAAGCAGGTTGCTAATGAAAGTAAATATGCTGAAATGCTATCTAAGTTGGACGAATCTTGGTTTGACGAATGGGAACTAGAAGTTGAATAAATAATAATTGAACGAAAATTAACATAAATAATAAGGGCTGGTGTGTAGTATCTACGCACCAGCCTTATTTTTATAAATTTATATGTATACAATTTTATAGAGTATTTTACATACTTCCAATTTTATATGGCATTTACTTAAACCTAACATTGGCCGTATAAACTCCAACCAATATAATCACTGCCCCCAATATTTGAACTAGTCTTCAAATTATACCAACTTGGTAGTAAAGTCTTCGATATTCCAGACTTCATCTACTACATCATTATAGAATTCAGGCTCATGGCTTACCAGTAAAACAGTCCCCTTAAACTCCTTTATAGCCTTTTTCAATTCATCCTTGGCATCTACATCCAGGTGGTTGGTAGGCTCGTCCAAAACCAGGAAATTAATATCTTTTAACATAATCTTACACAACCTTACCTTGGCTGCCTCTCCTCCCGATAAGACCCTCATCTGGCTGGTAATATGGTCATTTGTCAAACCACACTTGGCCAAGGCACGCCTAACCTCTATATTGTCCATGCCCGGATATTCATTCCATATTTCATCCATAGCCGTATTAGTATTTTCATGTGAAGATTCCTGTTCGAAATATCCAACTTCCAAGTAGTCACCCAATCTCAAGTCTCCCCCAAATGGCTTTACTATACCTAATAGGGTCTTTAGTAGGGTAGACTTACCTATACCATTCATTCCCTTTAGGGCTATCTTCTTGCCCCTCTCCAACCTGAAGTTAAGTGGCTTTGTTAGTGGCTCATCATAACCCAATACCAGGTCGCTAGTTTCAAAGACCAGCTTACCTGATGTACGGGCATTCCTAAAAGCAAAAGTAGGCTTGATTTTTTCCTTTGGCCTTTCCAAAATCTCCATCTTGTCCAACTGCTTCTGCCTAGAGTTTGCCATACCCCTAGTAGCCACCCTGGCCTTATTTCTAGCTATAAAGTCCTCCAGTTTCTTCCTCTCTTCGACCTGCTTTTCGTAGGCCTGTTCTTCCTGACGCTTCTTTATTTCATTTAGCCTTTCAAATTCATCATAATTACCCTTGTACCTGTTTAATTCGCCATTTTCCAGGTGATAGATAACATTACATGTATTGTTGATAAAGTCGATATCGTGAGATACCAATACAAAGGCGTTTTCATATTCCTCTAGGTACCTAGTCAACCAGGTAATGTGTTCTTCATCTAGGAAATTGGTAGGCTCGTCCAAAACCAGTATAGTTGGATTTTCCAGTAGGAGTTTTGTCAATAGGACCTTTGTCCTCTGGCCTCCAGACAGGTCTGTAACATCCTTGTCCAGGCCTAAGTCACCCAAGCCCAAACCATTGGCAACTTCCTGTATCTTGGCATCTATGGTATAGAAACCACTATGCTCCAACATAGTCTGTATTTCAGCAGTATCTTCAAGATACTTGCTCATTTCCTCATCACTGGCATCACCCATCTTGTCATATATTTCTAGCATTTCCTTTTCCAGGTCAAACATGTGCTTAAAGGCATCCCTTAGGATTTCCCTGATTGTCTTGCCCTTTTCCAGGACAGTATGCTGGTCCAGGTAGCCAACTGTAACCCTGTTTGACCACTTTATATCTCCTGCATCTGGCATTTGTCTCATTGTGATTATATTTAAAAAACTAGACTTTCCTTCTCCATTTGGACCTACCAGGGCTATGTGTTCTCCCTTTCTGATCCTAAAAGACACATCTTCTAAAATAGTCCTGGCCCCAAATCCATGACTAACATTTTCTACAACTAACATCTAATCCTCCTAATCTTTATAATTTTATTGTAAATTTTATCACTGTAATATTGTTTTATTATTAGCTATTATATCATGATTCACTACTATATAATATTATTAATTCGTGATTTATTCAAGCAAAAATGTTGTAAAATGCACATATTTACAGTATAATTATTAGATAGTAAGGAGGTTAATTATACATGAAAAAAGAAAATCCTGAAGATAACAAGATAAGAAGGAAACCTGCTGGTCAATCTAGCAAATCTTCTAATCGTAGGCCATCTTCGAATAATTCTGATTTAATGTTACCATCAGAACGTTCAAAGTCGAATGGCAGCTCAGATAGAAGAAAAAGTAAGACCAGCTCATCAAATTCCAGAAGGTCTTCTACCTCTAGTAATCCTCAGACAAAAACCAGGGCTGTGAGTCCAGGGTCTAAGTCAGGAACTAGAAACAGAAATAGCAATAAAAACTCTGCAAATGCAAATGACAATAATAAAAAGAATATTTCTAAGAGTAATAATTCAAAAACACTTAAGAGAAAGATGAGGTCAAGAAGAAAGAAAAAGATTATAGGTGGTGTAATAGCCTTCTTCATAATCGCATCAGCTCTTGTACTCGGTTTTGTATTCGCATCTCTAAAGGATGTAAAGCCAGTCAATGAAGCCTTGCTTGACAAGTTGACCCACCAGACTACTACTATCAAGTATTCTAATGGTGAAACTATGTCTACAGCACCTTCCCAGTACAAGAAGACACCTATCCCTCTAAGTGACATGTCGCCTTATCTTAGAAAGGCTATAATATCCATAGAGGATGAGCGTTTCTACTCTCACAGTGGTGTAGACTATTGGGGGCTAGGACGTTCTGTTGTTAAGACTCTTGTTGGTAAAAAACAGGGTGGTAGTACAATACCTATGCAGGTATCAAAGATACTCCTAACTAGTAGTGACCAGACTATGAGCCGTAAAATTAAGGATATCTACTATGCACTTGAAATGAGTAAGTCAGTCAACAAGGACAAGATTTTGGAAACATACCTAAACAACTACTTCGTTGGTAAGAGCTTATCTGGTGCTGAAGCCAGTGCCATGGGATACTTTAACAAGCATTCAAAGGACCTTACTTTAGCAGAGGCAGCCATGTTGGCTGGTGTAACTAGGAACCCATCTAAGTATGCCCCATATTCATCAGCAAGAATAACTGGGGATGAATCCAAGTCAGACCTAGACCATAAACTTTTATTCTTCCTTCCAACAGAAGGACTAGAAGGGGCAAATTCAACTGAAAAATCTATGTATGAAAAACTTTACGAGTGGGATCTGGTAGACCAGGATACCTACAAGCAGTTGAAGAGTGGTGACCTACTTGTCAGAAAGGCAATAAACAATCCTGATGCTAAGACTAGACAGGAAGTCGTGCTTAGCAAGATGAAGGAACTAGGTGTAATAACTGAAAAGCAGTATGTGGCTGCAATTAACGAAAAAATTAATATCCAGTTCCCTGATTCAAACGAAAAAATAGCAAACTCTGTAGAGAGTTTAATAGAATATGATGTAATAGACGCCCTAATGGAACAGGGTAAAACTGAAGAAGAAGCTAGAAACATGTATTACAATGGTGGTTTGATAGTTAATTCAACTATAGATCCTAAGATACAAAAGTCAATCGAGGCTGAATATGCTATTAATTCAAACTTCCCTAACGATACTGTAGCAGCTAATGGTCTGAGTGAACCTCAGTCAGCAAGTGTAGTTATAGACTACAAGACTGGTAATATCAAGGGCCTAATAGGTGGTAGAAACATCAAGGCAAGGAAGACTCTTAACAGGGCCATCACACCTTACCAGCCAGGTTCTACTATCAAGCCTCTATCAGTCTATACACCTGCTATAGACACTCAGAAGGTTACCCAGTCTACCCTAATGTCAGACACAAGGGGTGGCTATAGGTTTAAGGAAAATAGGGCAGACAACCCGGAAACAACTACTAATGGTTATGGTTCTATGAGTTTGAGACATGCCTTGGCACTATCATCTAATACAATCGCCTACAAGACAGGTGAATTACTAGGACCAACATATGATGATGCCATAGATGTTATGATGGACTACTTGAGAAACTTCGGTATTACTTCTATACTTGACTTCAAGGAAGAGAAAAAGGCCGGTATGCAACGTAGTGACCGTCACTTCAACTCATTGGTATTGGGTGGTTTGACTAAGGGTATATCACCTCTACAAATGGCAGCAGCCTTTGGTACCCTAGCCAATAATGGTGTCTACATCGAGCCAGAAGTATTCACTACAATAACTACATATAACGGTGAATTAATAATCAAGAATACGCCTAAGACACATAAGGTTGTAGACCCTGATGTGGCCTATGTTGTAACTGATATGCTAACAGCCGTTATCAAAGAAGGTATTGGTAACAATGCAGCCCTAAGTTCTGGTATACCGGTAGCTGGTAAGACTGGTTCTTCCAACAACTATCTTGATACTTGGTTTGTCGGCTATACACCATACTATGTAGGGGCAACTTACATAGGTGATGATGCCGGGGTCAAGAACGAAGACGGAACGATTATGCAGAGGCGTCGTATCGAAGGTGGTGCCGCAATGACATCATCAAGGTTGTGGGCAAAGATAATGAATAGGATTCACCAGAACCTAGAATACAAGACCTTTACTAAACCTGATAATGTGTATACGACTACTATAAATGCTATAGACGGAGGTCGTGCATCTTATGGTGTATTAGCAGCCTTTATAAATGGAACAGCACCTGATAGGTACAGCTATGCTGCAATACAGACACCAAAGAAAAAGACACCTTCAACTAGACAACCTAGTCCTGGAGGTGGCCAAACTACTCCTAGGACGCCACAAAGTCCTCAGCCTAGTCCTCAGCAACCAGGGACAACACCCGGCCAGCAACCAGGGACAACACCTGGCCAGCCGTAATCTAAGAAGAGTTGGAAAAATCTTTAATTAAAATACATACAATTAAGGGAGTCACATTTTGCGACTCCCTTTAGTATTATCTAATTACTTTTTCCTTCTCGAGCGATTGCTTCTATTTGCCCTCTCTATATTAAGCTTATTGCCCTTTATCTTCCTGTTTTTCATTTTTTCTATTATTTCTCTTGCCTTGTTCTTGTCTACATCTACAAAGGTATACTTGTCATATACATCTATGTTACCTATAAACTTGCTCCTGATACCTGTTTCGCCAGCTATGGCCCCCAAGATATCCTTGGCCAAGATTCTCTGGTTTTTACCTACATTTAGGAATAACCTGGTTACATCCGACTGGTTCAATCTGTGCCTATCCCTAGACCTTGGTGCTTCTTCGACTATTTCCTGCATTTCTTCATCGCCCATGCTATTTTTTAGGATAGCTGCACAAATATCTATCATAGAGTAGTCTTCCTCATTACAGAAGTCCTCTATCCATTGTACATGCTTGGATATATTTCCTTCCTCTAGGGTTTCCTTTACACCTTGGAAAAATTGACTAACCTTCTTTTCCTCTACATCATTTACAGACGGTATGTCATGCTTTACTATCTTTGACTTGGTATATCTTTCTATATCCTTTAGCTTTCTCATTTCCCTACCAAAGGCAAAAGAAAAAGCTATACCCTCTCTACCGGCCCTACCAGTCCTACCTATCCTGTGTACATAGTACTCATCATCCTGAGGTAGCTCGTAGTTGATTACACACTCTACATCATCTATATCTATACCCCTGGCAGCCACATCAGTTGCCACAAGTATATCTATAGTACCAGCCCTGAACTTATCCATAACTATATCTCTTTGAACCTGCTTTAGGTCACCGTGTAGCGAATCAGCCCCATAACCCCTGGCCTGTAGGCTTGATACTAGTTCGTCTGCCCCCTTTTTAGTATTAGTAAATACCACTGTTAGCTTTGGGTTGTATACATCAAGAAGCCTAGTCAAAACTTCAAGCTTATTGGACTTCCTTGTTTCTATATAGTACTGCTTGATATTTGAAACTGTAAGGGTCTTTCTTACAACCTTGATATGGACAGGGTCCTTCTGGTACTTCTTAGTTAGCTCTAGAATGGCCTTAGGCATAGTAGCTGAGAATAGGGCCGTCTGCCTTTCTTCAGGCACATTTGACAGGATAGTTTCTATATCCTCCCTAAAGCCCATGTCTAACATTTCATCCGCTTCGTCCAAGACAACCATCTTTACCTGGTCTAGCTTTAATGTCTTTCTATTTATATGGTCGATTACACGTCCAGGTGTACCTATTACGACCTGTACACCACCCTTTAGAGCCTTTATTTGCCTGTCTATAGGCTGTCCACCATATATTGGTAGGGTACGTATACCCTGCATGTATTTTGCAAGCTTTCTGACCTCCTCAGAAACCTGTATAGCCAACTCCCTGGTTGGGCACAATACTATTGCCTGTAACTTTCTGTTGTCTTTATCAATATTTTCTAGGATTGGTATACTAAAAGATGCAGTCTTACCTGTCCCAGTCTGGGCCTGACCTATTACATCATGACCCTCTATCATGCATGGTATGGCCTGGGCCTGGATTGGAGATGGCTCTTCGTAACCTAGGTCCTCTATAGCTCTCTTTATTTCTTCACTTACTTGTAATTCATTGAATTTTGTTATTTCCATATATTTTCCTTTCCTTGTACATACTTTGTACACATTCTTGTTATTATACATCTAATGAAAGAAAAAATCAATTGTTTTTATATAAAAAGGTCTTATATATCCTATAGTTCTCCCTTTACACTTAAAAAATTTCATTCAAATTATAAACCTATTTATCCGAACATATAAAAAATCCTCCTTGATGCTAGCACCAAGGAGGAAAAATAGATATTGTTTATTATCTTTATATAATTATGTATTATTATTAGATGGGTATATAATCTGTCTACTGTTCAACAGTAAAGACTACCTCTGAATCATTTGCTCCATCAAAATGGAATATTGCTGTATATTCTCCAGCTTCAGCGAAGTGATTAGCCTTTATTGATAACATGCCTAGAGACTTATAATAGCTACACTCATTGATATCAACTCTTATCTTCTCTTTATTTGGCTTTATTATATCTACACTTGTAACTGCTGGTGCATTAAAATCTAGAATGTCAAATTTAGCTTCATCGTTTACCTTCATTGTCTTATCGGTATATCCTTCTGCCCTAAACCTTACCTCTACATTTACATTGGTAGATTTTTCAGGATTTGATGTTTCGTTTGAATCCTCATACACCCTCATATTGTATATTGGTGCACCTAATCCATTTTCAAATGCATACTTGAATGTATTGTATCCATTCTGAGTTAGGTATACAGACTTGTCATTGTAATATTCAGCGAAAGTCTTGTATACGCCATTATTTAACCTGTTATTTTGAACATATGTAAGGTACCTATCCCAAACTACCCTCTTATTTATGCTTCCATTCATAAAGGCGATTTCCTTTGATGTACCTTCCCAAACATCTACTAACTTCTTTGCATTAGGTAGATTGTAAGATAACTTTTCTAATATAACTGCATTGGCAACCATATCAAATTTGAAGGCTATTTTGGCTGGCATATTAACACTTCCGCCACCATCTCCTCCAACTGAAGGCTTAGATACTCCTCCTCCTGTAGCAGATGTAACTACGTCCGCCCTAGCTGCCCTAGTTGTCCTAGTTTTAGCTACATCTTCAGGTTTTTTCTCATTGGCCTTAGCATTAGGATTTGCATTTAGGACAAACTTGAAGTTACTATCATGGTAACCATCATACTGGACAGTTAGGTAATTTACACCCCTCTTAAGGTACTTTATACCGTCATTTTTTATCCTAAATGTCTCACCTACTACATGCCAAGGGTTTTCTGCTTCATTTTCTGCTACATCTTCACCCTTAGCCTTTAGGTCTTCATAGTTTTCATCTGGATTTACTACCCTTTTTCTAGTAAGCTTTTGGCCATTTAGATAGACTGTCTGGATACCTGTATCCTGCTGGAATATATATGAGAATCCCTTTAGGTTAAATATGATAGACTTTCCTGCTACATATTCACCAGAATCTGCTGTCAGTATTACTTCTGGAGCCTTATCCTTTATGTAAATAGTCTCAGTTTCAGGAGACTTATTATCATAGTAGAACTTTAGTAGGTGCTTTCCATTTCTCTGGATTGGTCTTGAAGAGTTATATGAAATAGTCACATAACCAGTACCATCAGATGTAGAAGACTTTCTTATCCTAAGCTGTGCTTCTGAGCTCGGCTGTGTATAAAGCTTGCTTATCTTTGTTAAGTGGTCGTACTTATTCTTTTCTTCGCTATTACTTAAGTTATACTTGAATACTAGGTTTCTCTTGTAGTCAAATACTCTCGAGTCAGCCTTTTCAGTTGGGTTTGGATTGCCAGCTGGTGAAGGATTATTAGACTGTGATCCTGAATTTGATGGCTTCTTGTCATCATATACTATTTTTATCTTGTCGGATGTTTTGTCCTTATACTCAATGATTAATTCATTTTCACCCTTTTTAAGACTTGAAGTTGCATCATTAGCATAAATCTTTAGTTTGGCCTTATCACCGTCTATAGCTTTAACAGCATAAACTTCCTTTTTTGTACCGTTATCAGAAAGATATATCTTTCTAGCAGCATTAAACTTGGCCCTCTGGTCCTTATTTGAATAAGTATATTCTAGTTCAACATTTTCTCCATACTTGAAGAATGGAAGTCCACTCGCAGCTGAATTTGATCCCTGTGATTCATTTGGTGTAGCTGTAGTCGTAGTATCTACAGACTTTTTTGTAGTGTAGTCTACATCAAATGTAGTTCTTGTAGGATAAGTCAACTCTTTTCCATCTGCATCCTTGGCTACATTATGGTAGTCCCAAACAGCCATTATAGCGTGTCCAGTTACTACATCCGGAGTAGAATCTTGGCCTGAACCCGTATACTTGTAAGGGAACCTCTTGTAGATATTAGAAATATTTTCTTCAATAACCTTATTGTTATCTAATACTACTCTGATTGTTGAGTGAGAACCATCAAATTCTCTCTTAACAATTCTCTGTTCAACATCGACTTTTGAGAATTCCTTCTTTACCCCATCAAGGTAGACTTCCCTTACACCAGATTCATACTTTGACGCATCTACTACCAAGTATGATACTGTATCTGCTACAGTAACTATTCTAATATCTAGCGATGCCTTTTCGTCAGCTGAGGTTTTTGCTAGTCCTACTGCTGACAAGATTAGAACAAGTGACATTATTATCGAAATAATCTTTTTCATATGTACCCTCTTTAAATATCTGTTTTATTTCTATTTTATTCTATTTCTGCCTTATCAAAACTAGGAGAATAACCTGAAGTTCTACTTACTAGTTTTACAGTCTTATATCCGTCAACTTTTATCCTATAAATATCTCCTATAGCTGGGTCTTCCACTGCAAACTTGACACTTTTCTCAAACCCTTCATTTGTATAGTATACATAATTTTTATTACCATAGGCATCTGCGCTCTGATCACGTTTTAAATCCCTAGTTTCAGAACCCTTTGTATATGTTACTGTAGCCTTATCATTCTTAACTTCTTTAAACCAATCATTATCAGTTGTTTTTAAATATCCAGTGAATCCAATACCCACATTAGGAGTTTTTAATTGTTTAATAGTAACTGTTATCTCTGCCTTAACATTTGGGTTCTTTGTAGACTTTAATTCTACCTTTACTGTAGCATCTTTACTCAAGTTTCTATCTGCTTCAATAGTTATTGAGCCGTCATCAGCCTTCTTAATTTCCACTCCTGTAGGGAAGTCACCAACTTTATGGATTTCAACTTCGGCATCTTTACCGGCTAACTTCTGTGACTTAACATCATATACTTCAGTAGTTAATTTAAGTGACTTGCCTGCATATATACTGGAATTGTAAGCACCGTCAGCCCCATTAACACCTTCACCTAGTATCTTAATTTCTTTAACCTCAACCTTATTTACTGCTGGCGCACTACTTCCACCACCAGAGCTTGAGCCAGAAGATGTTGTATTATCTGCAGCATCTTTAGTCTTTATTTCATCAACTAACTTGTTTGAAATTGTGTTTTCACCACCAACTACATATACCTTCTTAGCTTCTTTAACAAGTTTCTTTGCATTTTCACTAAGTGAATCCTTCTTTACTAGAACTATAGGGGCATTCATCTTCTTAGCTAGAGGAGCTGCTGCCAATGCATCGGCAAAGTTTGTTCCTGATGCCAATACTACAACATCGCTCTTTCCGAATTCTTCTGCTATCTTTTCAGAAGTTTCATACCTATTTGTGCCTGCAATTCTCTTACCAAAGTCATTTGCAACACTTGACTTACCACCAAAAGTATATAGGCCCTTTAGTCCCTGAGGTAGGCTTGTCTGAGTCTTTCCATTTACCAATAGAAGAGGTAGGTTCTTCTTAGCAAGAAATGCTCCTGAAGATAGGGCATCCGGGAAGTCCTTACCTGTAGCAACACCAACTTCTTTTTTACCTGTTGATTCTACAATCATCTCAGAAGTCTTATACCTGTCTGTTCCAGCTATTCTCTTAGTCTTGAACTTAGAAGCCAGGCTCTTTTCTACACTTGAAGATATAGAGTTTTCTCCACCAACCAATGTAACTTCATTTATACCCTGCTTTGAAAGACTAGCATCTACGCTGCCCTTAGTTGCCAGCACAATACCCTCATTGTTTGCCGCTGCTACTGGGGCAATTGAAAGAGCATCTGAAAACTGGTAACCATTTACCAGGTATGTCTTCTTTACTCCACCTAATTTTTCCAATACTTTTAGGGAAGTTTCTGTTCTATCCGCTCCCCCGATTCTTTCTACTTCTGTTTTGTTAGTTGTTGTGTCTGCATATACGCCTGGCGTAATACCACCAACAACTACTGCCATTGCTAAAGCTATACCAATGGACTTAGTCTGCTTAATTTTCATACCAAATTCCTCCTATTATATCTTCTTTTAACCAATTTAAGGCTAAACTTTCCTATTATTTTAGCATATCTGCTATCTATTATCAATATATATTGCGATAGATTTTATTTGTTTATTTTTAATTATTAGCACTTCATAGCATTTTTTATATAGAAGGAATTACGATTATAAACAAATAACCCTCCTTACTAAACTTTCGCCTAGTAAAGAGGGTCATACGAATCCCTATGCTTATTTTTTAAATATTATTTATAAATTTTTTCCACTTTTCCAGGTCTCTTTTGCCTATCTCTAGTCCCTGCCTATAAAGACCTTCCAAGACATCTACATTCTTCTCCCTATTTGATATCTTCATATCTTCAGGATATACCACATAGGCCTTTCCCTGGGCTTCTAGCATATCTATCAGGTCACAGGTATCATTATATACTTGTGGCCTATCTATGATTCTTTTGGCCATGGCAGGATTCTTTCTGAAATATGCCTCCATCAATCTAGGATGCTTGACCGGTTTTTTCCTATAGGACCTCTCTTGGGTCCTAACTATAAAGAATTTTTCATAGCCTTCGCTAATGGCAACATCAAGGGGTATACCACCCAAAACTCCTCCGTCATAATATATCTTGCCCTCATACTCTGTGGCTTTCATAAAAATTGGCAGGGATGAAGATGCCCTTACTATTTTCATCAGGTCTGGCAATTTCTTTATATCAGCATTAGTAAATATCCTTGGACCATCTGCTACCATATCATAGGCAATTATCCTAAACCTGGTTGGATTTGACATAAAAAAGTCGAAATCTAATGGCAGGGCCTGACCTGGTTCTGCTGTCTGTTCATAAATATACTCCGAATTAAAAAATCCTTTACCCTGTAAAAATGTCTTCCAACCACCAAAATTCGGGTCTGCTGCTAGCTCTACGAAAGACCTTTTTGTCCTCACCCTATCCCTGGCTATATAATTGACAGTCATGCTGGACCCTGCAGATATACCAGCTACATAGTCAAAATATATACCATTTTCTAAAAGGGTATTGGAGATGCCACAGGAAAATGCAGCCCTCATACCTCCGCCCTCGAATATCAGGGCAATTTTTTCTACATTGGTCTTGATGTCATTCTTATTCTTTTCAGTGTCAGCACCATTCATGCCACTACTGATATTTTCTTCTATATTAGTATTTATATTAAGCGTGTTCTCCATATTCTATAACCTCCATTACAGAAGCCTCTACCGCCGCCTTTATCAAACCCTCTACATCTAACTTGGATTCTGACTTTTCTATGCGTTCTAGTCTAGGCTTAGTCACTGGCTTCTTAGGTGAAAACAAGGCACAACAATCAGTTTCTGGTATTATTGATGTATCATATGTTCCTATCTCTTCTGCCAACTTTATAATATCAACCTTGTCCATGGCAATCAGTGGCCTAAATATAGGTAGGGATACCGCTGCATTTGTACAAACTATACCCTGCATAGTCTGGGATGCAACCTGGCCTATACTTTCACCTGTAATCAAGGCGTCACAATATCTTAATTTTCCTATTTCCTCTGCTATCCTCATCATAAACCTCCTGGATAGGATAGTAGTCTCTTCTTCGTTACACTTTTCAGCTATAGCCTTTTGTATATCAAGTATATTCACCATATGTAACTTTATAGGACCACAGTACTTTGATAGGATCCTAGCCAGGTCCCTTACCTTTTCCTGAGACCTCTCATTAGTAAATGGATAGGAGTGGAAGTGAACAGCCTCTATGTCTACCCCCCTCTTGGCAACCAACCAAGATGCAACTGGACTGTCTATACCACCGGAAAGCAGGGTAATAGCCTTGCCATTAGTACCAAGTGGAAGACCACCATAAGCTGCAACTGCATCTGTATATACCAAAATGTGTTCCTTCCTGTATTCACAAGTAATTGTCACTTCTGGATTTCTAACATCAACCCTTATATCAGGGTTGTTCAGCTTGCTCAATACATAGCCTCCAATATCTATACTCATCTCCTGGGAAGTCAGCCTAAAGGACTTGTCCCCCCTCTTTGATGCTATCTTAAAGGTCTTGGCCCCCTGGGCCACCCTTTCTTTGAGCATATATAGGGCAGTTTCCTTCAATAGGTCGTAGTCCTGGTCCCTCTTTATAGCTGGACAAACACCAACTACACCAAAGACCTTCCTTACCTCTTCTATAACTGCCTCATAGTTGCTGTCGTCCACATCTATATATATTCTTCCATATTCTTTATATACGTTGAACTTGCCCATTGGCTTTAACATATTCCTAATATTTCTTATAAGCTTGTTTTCAAAGATATACCTGTTCTTACCCTTAACACCTATCTCACCATACTTGGCTATCAAAATATTATACATCTATCTAACTCCTTTATACTCATACTTTTGCCACAGAATAACCTTGCTTATCCGTCTTGTGTATCCCTTTATCTTATCTACAAGATAGACTTCTTATCTCCTATTTTTCTTGGCAAAAAACCTAATCATTTCTATGTGTTTTTGTAGTTTTTCAACTACATAGTCCATCTCTTGTCTGGTATTTTCCTCTGACAGGCTAAACCTAATTGTTCCATCCACCTGGGCAGGACTTAGTCCTATAGCATTTAGGACATGACTTCCCTTTTTCTTGGCTGAGCAGGCAGACCCCGTAGAAACACAGATACCTTCGTCATCCAAATAGTGGAGCAGAACTTCTCCCTTTACGCCGTCAAAACTAATATTTAATATATGGCAGGCCCCTCTCAAGAGGTCGGTGTTTAACTTTATTCCGTCTATTTTCTGGGAAATTCTCATATATAGGTAGTCCCTGTTTTCCCTAATCTTTTCTATCTTACTGTCAAGGTCTTCAAATAGGATTTCTATAGCCTTACCTAGGCCGTATATACCCGGCACATTTTCAGTACCAGACCTCAGATCAAATTCTTGACCACCGCCTGTCAACAGGGGTTTGAACCTATTAGGGTCCTTGATATACATAAAACCTATCCCCTTGGGTCCATGAATCTTGTGACCACTTACAGTCATAAAATCAGCCCCTATATCCTTCATCTTGAAGTTTATCTTACCATAAGCCTGGACAGCATCAACATGGAAAAATACCTGGTCATGTCTGGATACTATCTCGCCAATCTGCTGGACTGGTTGGACAGACCCCAATTCGTTATTCACATACATTATACTTACCAGACAGGTCTTGTCTGTTATAGCCTCTTCCAATTCATCCACATTTACCAGACCGGTTTCATCTACACCTAGGATAGTCACCTCAAAGCCTTCCTCTTCAAGTGACCTCACAGTATTTAAAACTGCTGGATGCTCTATAGATGAGGTGATTATGTGGTTTTTTCTCCTCTTGTTTAGTCTGGCCACACTTCTTATAATGGCATTATTACCCTCTGTTCCTCCTGATGTAAATATTATAGATTTATCTTCAACTCCAATTGTATTTGCTATATTCTCTCTTATCTTCTTTATCTTTTTTTCAACCAAAAATCCCTTCCTGTAGGCAGATGATGGGTTGGCAAAATCATCCCTAAGGGCCGTGCACATCTCATCTACTACTTGATTATAGGGTTTTGTAGTTGCGCTGTTGTCTAGGTATACCTCCATAAAATCAACTCCCTTTCAAACCTTAATTATATCATATCTTGAGCTATTATATAAGATTTCAAGCATTATTATACAATGAAATTAGGATGTTTTTCCATACAGTTCACAAATTATCCACAAAAAAATATATAGCATCAAGGATAATTTTGTCTCATCGCTTTATAACTTTGAGAGCTTTTAATTACCCTTGACACTATATATCACACGTTAAAATGTATTTACAGAAAATTATTATATATATGTTTTTATATTCTTATTATAAATCATATCTATCAAGTTTATATTTTTTTTATCATACTCACGATAAATAGATAGCCTCTCTCTCATTTTTAAGGTGTCAGATGGCCAGCCAGCTATTAAAAAGGCATTTATTTCTCTATCAAGATCATTTATTATTGGATCATGTGATGTACATGACCAAATATACCATTTATTATTTCTTTTATGTAGAACTACTTCATAGTCCACAGAAGCTATACCTGGTTGGTCAAAATCTGAACTAGTCTTATCATAAACATAGTACACTTCATTTAGTCTGACATAAGCCGTGTTCATATTTATGGTAACAAGGTGAGAATTAAAATTTTTGGATGTATGCTTTAGAGTATTAGGTGTGTAGCCTGCATATCTAAGAGCCCTTTCTCTAATTGAGTTTCTCTTTTTAAAATAATATGTGAAGACCTTTGACTCCTTATCAATTAGCCTAGTATCGTAATCACTAAAATAAGAATTGTATGAATTAGATATAAAAGTCTCTGCTATAGAAGATACTTGCCTCTTTTCTTGATTTAAAAACCACAACCTGGTAGGTAATGATATTATTATTATCAATAAAGTTATCTGTAACAAAAGTTTTTTTGTATTTAATTTCATAAAACCACCCTCTTCATATCATTATAGTATAAAATCTAAAAATAGTAAATATTAAAATTATATTTATTTAAGCTTCACTATTCTATTTATTTTTATGGTTGATTGTATAATCAATTTGTACAACTGAATAAAAAATGATTCATTGTGAATCCTGTGTTAAAATATAAGTCACCACACAAATATATACAGGAGGACCACAATGAATCAACTTAATTTTAACACAGAAAAGAGAAACTTTAAACACCTAAGTGAGTATGAAAGAGGAGAAATTTACGCCATGGTCGAACTAGGACACTCAATATCCTCAATTGCCAGGCATTTGAACAGATCAAGAACTACTATTTACAATGAGCTTAAACGTGGCAGGGTAGAACAAATAAGAAATGGACACAAGGTTACAGTATACTACCCCGATGCAGGACAAACACAGTATGAAAAAAACAGAAAAAATTCAAAAAAGAAGTTCAAGGTATTAGAATGTGTAGATTTTATCAAGTTTGTAGATGAATCATTTAAGGAACAATGCTGGTATTTAGATGAGTGTTATGGTAGAGCAAAGTCAGAGAAGATATTCAAAAATACAGTATGCACAAAGACACTATACAAGTATGTTGAACTAGGTTTTTTGAAGATAAAAAACACTGACCTGCCTCAGAAACTTAAAAGAATTCCAAAGTCTACAAGAATTCGTATAAATAAGAGAAAGTTTGGAAAATCAATATCTGAAAGACCAAAACATATAGAGCCCAGAAAAGAATTTGGACATTGGGAAATAGATACTGTAATAGGCAAGAAAACATCAGACCAAAATGTTTTGCTGACGATAATAGAGAGAAAATCTAGATACTATAAGGTTATCAAAATAGATTCTAAGTTCTCAAAACGAGTAAATGACGCACTTTTAGATTTTATAATGGAAAGCAAAACAAAAGTTGCCGAAGTATTTAAAAGCATAACAAGCGACAATGGTTCAGAGTTTTCAGGGCTAAGTGACCTTGAATCACTTGTACCTATGTACTTTTGTCACCCATACTCTTCATTTGAAAGAGGCAGTAATGAAAGACACAATGGGATATTGAGACAATTCATTCCAAAAGGTAGAAGTATTAATGACTTTAGTGAGGATGAGATTATGTATTTTGTTGACATAATAAATGCTAAGCCTAGAAAAAATCTAGGATACAGAACACCTGAAGAAATCTTTGATGAAGAGATGGATAAAATATACTCTACGAGTGATGTGGCTTAAAGTATAGAAGCCCTCTTTTAAATATCAGTTTACTAGTCCTAAAATAGCACTCAAGACTAAAATGAATAGGCAAGGCCTAGTCTTGACATATATTTTAGGACAAGTGCCGATATTTTTGCAAGAGTGGCAAAAAAGTGTACAAATTGATATTGCAATTTACGATCCTTTTTAATATATAAGGAAGAACTATTAGCATATTTAGATGCAAGTAGTCTAATAATTCACCTTACAAAAAACATATACTTATGTTACACCATACATTGTTAATATATAAAAAATTTGACAAAAAATATAATCAACTATATAATAATATATATTATTATTATGTTTTTTATACTCTGATTTATAACTATAATGCAATAATGGCTACTTATAAAATTTAATTTTTTAAGAGGACATTTATTATTTGTAGAGTATAGAAAGTTTTTAAAAATAGAATTTTCTATTATCAATTTAGATAAGTGATATGAAGAAGTTCTACTGATACTTATAGATAATAAAGCAAAAAATAATCGAAATATCTAGGTTAAAATTATGATACTTATCCGGCTGTTATATTTACACAGAAAAGCTGAATAACACCACGTAATAAATGCTTTAAAGGATTGCATTATTAACCGAAATTTGTTTTATAAGGATTTAATGCTAATTGGATAGAGTGAAAAAATATTTAGATAGTATTGTTTTGACATAAATACTGTATAGAGGGTTTTATGTATTTGAAAAGTACAATGTGCATATGAATAGTAGGTTAAAGATATTTTATAATAAATTTGTTATTGTTGGAGGCTATAATCTCAATAATTACAGAGATCAGTACGATATAGTAAATTATATAAAAGGATCTTCTTCAATTAATGAAGGAGGAACAAATGATGAGATAATGAGAGCTATAAATTATTCTTCTATGAACATGAAGTCGGCTTCTGTATATGGTGAACCGTTTTCGTTCAGTAGAATAGTAAGTTCAGTTGATTCCTTGAAACCTTTTGTAATAATAATGCGTTGGAATAGTGGTAAGGGGCATGCTATTGTTTGCTCAGGATATAATTCAAATAATAGATTAGTGTATTGTGTTGATCCATGGGAAGATACAACAAACACATACTATTCATATAGTGATTTAGTTAATGGAACACATATAGAAACAGGTACTGGAACATTTGAAGATACAATTTATTATTAAGGGGGTAATATTATGAAAAATAATAAATTTTCTGCGTTAATACTATCATCAATCATTAGTATTACAAGTATGGTTTTTTTTGCCTTTAATAAAACATACGCAATCACCTATGATAACCTACAAAAAACAGAGTTAAAGAATTTACATGGGTGGACAAAAATAAATGGCAAGTGGTATTTTACAAATAATAGTGGTAAAAAAGTAAAAAGTAGTTGGCTCTATAATCATGATAAGTGGTATTATATGACGCATGATGGTAGCATGAAAATTGGTTGGTTGAAGTATAATAACAAATGGTACTATTTTGATGAAAATGGTGCAAATGTGAACTTGGCTTGGAGAAAAATCAGTGGTGACTGGTACAGGTTTAAGCCTGATGGTTCTATGGTTACAGGCTGGATAAGTGTTTCAAAGAGTATATACTACGCAGATATCAGTGGTAAATTAGTTACAAATAAGACAATGAATATAGATGGATTTGATTATACTTTTGATAAGGATGGACGAGCATATGGTACAAACTCCAATAAAATAGAAAGTATTTTGTCCAATATAATGTACGATGATGTAGATAATATATATGTATCCTTAAATCCACCTGTTAAAACATATAAAGTAAAAAAAGATGATATTAATTCTGTGATATCTCTTGTAAATTTAATTAAATTAAATTCTATTACTCAAAATAATAAATCAGAAATTAAAGACTTTACAGGTGGTGGTGCAAGTGTAAATATTGTTTTGAAGGATTCAAATATTATCAGATTCTCGTTAAATGGAAATAAGTTTAGGATTAGTTACGCAGAATATATAAATCAGGATAATAGTTGTAAAAATCTTGAAGAATTATTGTATGCTTTATGTGAGTCTAACTAAATAGGAGGGAAAAGATGAAAAGTAGAATAAAAAAAATTATTGCACTCTCAATGCTAGTTTTATTATTTGCAGGAACTTATGCAAATGGTTATATGGAATCTAAGCATTTCGATCTATTTACCGAAGCAAAAGAATCAAAACAGATAAAAGAAGATGAGAATAAATTAGTAAAATTTATTAAAGGTAATAATTTGGAACTTGACAATAAAGAACAAATTGATTACAAAAATGCGATAAAGATTTATACTGATATAAACATTGATAAAGATTACAATTTAAAAAACTTATATGAGGATCTAAATCATAGTGCGTATATTTGGAGTATACCAATAACAGATAAATTTTATAGAGCGGAATATGCAGAATCAAAACCATTAAACGAGAGTATAAAGCATCTTCTCACAAAAGAAGAAATATTAGAAATCAATTCTAACCAAGGAAGGTACAAGCTATTTCGTTTAAAAACTTATGATAAAGAATTGGTTAACTATAAGAATATCGTTGATAATTTGATAAATAAAAATGATTTAAATAGAGATGATGTAAAAGTTAAATTTATTGGAAATTTGAATAATAATAGATATTTAAAGGCAGTCGTATTTGTAAATAAACAGCCTAAATTTATAGTCCCTTTTGAATTGAACATATCAACTAGATCAACAACTAGAGATAGCGATGGTTACATAATTACAGATTTTAATAAATATCTTGCGGATAATAGTAAATAGTTTAGAATGAATATATAAGGGTGTGTAAAAAACTGTGCGAGAGTGTAGAATTTTTTCTGTAAATTTGCCTTCTATGGCAATTTTGTCAATTTAGACAACTTAAATTTATATAATAAGTGACTTCAGAGTTGGCTTTCAAAAAGCCTGCTCTGTTTTCATAATATTATTTATTTTTTTGCATGTCAAGAAAAACTGACGTTTTCAGTTTTTTTACATATTAATATCCAATACGTTCTTCGTACATAATTGATAACTCTCCGAAAATCACTCCCCAATTTCTAATAGGATGAGTCCATTTCCTGCTTATTCTCTCTATCGATAGATACAATGCCTTTTCTAACGATAGTTTAGTTGAAAATACACTCCTATTTCTGTTTAATCTCTTAAATTGAGAATTCAAGCTTTCTATCGCATTTGTTGTATAAATTACCTTCCTTGTTTGAGGTGAAAATTTAAATATTGGCCTTATGCAGTCCCAATTTACGTACCATGATTTCATTGCATTCGGATATTTTTCAGACCATTTTTCATCCACAGCATCTAAGTTCTGTCTAGCCTGTTCTTCATTGTTAGATAAATATATGCTCTTTAAATCACTTGCAAATTCCTTCTTGTCCTTATAGGATACATATTTCAATGTATTTCTAACTTGATGTACTATACATCTTTGGTATTCTGTATTAAGAAAGGCTGCATTAATTGATTCTTTTATACCTGATAAGCCATCTGCACAAAGAATTATTATGTCCTTGAGACCCCTGTTTTTTAATTCATTGAGGATTGAAAGCCAGTATTTTGATGATTCTGCATCTCCGATATACATTCCTAGAACTTCCTTTAAGCCATCTTTATTTATTCCTAAAACTATATATGCAGCTCTCTTTTTTACTATGCCTGAATCTTTTACTGAGAAGTGAACAGCATCGATGTATATCACCGGATATATAGGATCCAAAGGCCTATTTTTCCATTCCTCTATCTTTGGTATTACCTTATCGGTAATATCTGATATTAGAGATTCTGATAGCTCAAATCCATATATATCTTCTATTTCCTCTATTATGGTTTTATTACTCATTCCAGATGCATAAAGGTTTATTATCTTCTGCTCAATTTCTGATATATCCTTTTGTCTCTTTTTCACTATCTGTGGCTCAAACTCTGAGTCTCTATCCTGAGGGACGTTAATTTCAAGTTCTCCCATTGAACTTCTGACTTTCTTAGTCTTATATCCGTTCCTATAATTACTTGATTCATCTTCTCGAGTATATTTTTCATAGCCAAGATGTTCATTCATTTCTGCTTCTAGCATGTCTTGCAGAGTTTCTCCTAGTAAATCTTTTAATGCTTCCTGAATATCTTTTGCAGTTTTGATATCATAAGTCTTAATTAATTCACTTACAATATTTTTCTTTGCCGGATCCATTGGTTCTTTTTTTCTTCTTCCCAATCATGACCACCCGTCCAACGGGTGGTTTGCACAAGGGCTATAAGCCCAAGGGTTACCGGCCAGCGTCTAAAGGCGCTGGCTTTCACTCTGTTCAAGCTCG